>Ga0041059_1001027_pt1 | contig 22201 bp, 11 predicted proteins | sample AraColnosormetaG_FD_56232 | JGI IMG/M metagenome (GOLD analysis project Ga0041059, IMG submission 56232) | Arabidopsis roots microbial communities from North Carolina, USA - Col MF nosort | ecosystem: Host-associated > Plants > Roots > Unclassified | place: USA: North Carolina | collected... | reverse complement strand
GTCAAATATATCCGACCTTTTATTTATCATCAGAAATTTCGTCGAAAAAAGTTTTATTTACTTATAGTTATATATACAGTATAATCACTTTTCAAGAACGTAAATTCTTAATAAATACTTTGAATCGTAAAAAGTAGCAAAATCATGTTTTTCAAACGTTAAAACGTGAACAAGTGGTATATTATTCATAATACTTAAAAAAAATGCGTCTCATGATAGTCTGAGTCATATGATAAATATATAGATTGATATATAAAATGATGATAATGCAATTCTAATTTTGGTGATGGTATATCACTAGCATCTAATAATCAATAATGTCAACACAAGAACATATTTAATGCAAAAACCCTCTCCAAAATAACAATAAACAATTCTTTGGAGAACACATAATATGGGCAAGCTAGCTTCTGAGCAGACAAATACGGGCAAGCCCAAATTGGATGTTACTAATACTAACCCACGGTTTGTACTTTGTCCAATCCAGATTCCGATTTCAGGTTAACCCGGCGAAAACCGAATCAAATTAGAAAACTCATAATATTTTCTTAAAAGTTAAAACTGATTTGAACTTTAGAATAAGTTAATATCAAGCTGATTATAGATTTTTGAGATACATATGATAAAGGTATATGTTCTATAATATGATGATGATGTATGAAACTGGAAATAATTATTAAGCAACTCGAGTTCGTCGTCGATGATATATCCACTAGCATCTATGATGTCAACAATAACATATTTAATGCAAAAACCCTCAGAAGAAACAATAAAAAATTGTTAGAAGAACACACAATATGGGCAAGCTAGCTTCTGAGCAGACAATGCATTTTTTAAATTGTTATTACATATAAATTGTCTCGTGAATACGGTATGGCAATTTAAATCCAGATATATGATAGTAATGTGCCTTGAATAAAGTCTATGAACATTTCATAAAATACAAAAGTTAGAGATGAAAAAAAGTGCGAGACTAGCTCATCAAAAAGAGGAGAGACTCATCAAGTAGACTGGTATTAAGGAATGAAGAACATTAATGTTAAGTGACATATTTTGCAAATGATACCAATCTACTTTGTTAGGACATGATGGTTTAGCGGTCTATGTACCATCTTGTCAAATACACATGTATTTCTTCTTTTACGAGAAACATAATGGGACATCAAATTAGTTCATCTATATTACGGAAGATCTCTTCAATTTTTTTTGTAGCTTAGGTAACAACTATAAATTCGCACAGATACAAGTATATGTAGGGACTCTGGTTGGTAGGACCATAATGATCCATCACAAAAATCTGACTCAATATAATTGATATATACACATAAAATCTTTTGAAATACTACTTGCTACGTCTACATGTAAAAGGAAATGAGTCAAATTACGGTGATTGACACACCGACAAATAAATATTGAATACACGTATAGCAAAACTTTTGTGTTGAAAGAAAACAAAACAAATTGTTTTATGACTCGAGTGTTTTATGATTAATCTCGTAACCTGTATCTTAGTAAAAGAGAAAGTATTACTTTTATAAAGATGCTAAGTAATATTTCTATCATTACTTTTGTCAAATGATGGACACCGTGATACTTTGTCATACGAAACTATGTCTTTGTAATTCTAAATTTTTCGAAGAAATAGAAAGCTGTTTACACATGATTAGTTAGTCTTAGTCACAAATTAGGTTAAGAACGTGAGTTATGAATTGTTGGACCATTCATGTACTAATTTTTTTTATAAAACAACATTATATATTACGCGGATTTTAACTCGAACGATGATAACACATAAACATCGTTAGCACAAACCACCAAAACTATTGAGGATTCTTGATTGATCTTAACCAATAAAGTTTTAGAAGTTAACTAGCTAATCCTCTCAAGATCATCGATCAACATTTTACGTTGACTTGAGGGAAAAAGTCTCCCACCCCACCCCAACTACAACAAAATATTTAAAAGAGAAAATGACTAATAAATTTAGCAAAGAAAAAAACCACAAACGGGTTAATGCCTACGAAGCTTTTTAGCCATGTTCTTGCATCTTAATCAGACAACCCTAAAAAATGAGTTTGTTTCTTGTTTTTGGATTTACTGATCTCGGCTTCAAATTTTCTTTCCAATAAAGAAATCTTTTCTTCAAGAATAATAATCTGTCTCCGATATCGGGCTTTATCTAAACATGGAGATAAGAGACCTGAAGAAGACTTCATCACAAGGAATGGTTAGACCCATATCATGGTCAAACCCAAATTCTTCCTCAGCTAGTCGGAGCAATGTTTGGAACTCGGAGTGATGGAGCCATGAGATAGGAACGATGTACCGACTTCGGTTCGGTCCCACGTAAACCGGAAAATGACCTTTTGGCACGTCTTGAGGAAGATCATCTTCTTGGTTATAGTAACAACCATTTACGTTCTTCATCTTTCTTAGACTCGAGCATCTCTTTACTATTTGCTTGATAGATGCTGCTTGAGACGACGTCGCTTTGCTCGATCTCTTTATTGCCATTGTTCTTTTTTTTTCTTTTGTGGAATTAGTTTTTGCTTGAAGAATGTTATATGGAGGTAAGAGGTACAATGGAGAAGTATTTATATGGACAGTTTGGAAGGCTAATAAATTAATAGAGAAATAATCATTAATGCAGTATATCACTATACTTTTAAAATTGGGGGCTATAGTTTTTTTTTCTTCATCAAATTGGGTAGTATAGTTCGTTGATTATAATTAAATAGGTTTGGCTACTTATGACGTTGACCAAATAGTGGCAATATTTTATGAATGTTATAACATTTAAATTTGCATGTATAATATATATATATATATATATGTCACTATTTTATGAATGTTATAACATTTAAATTTGCATGTATATATATAAGGACAAAACATCAAATTATGCTGACAAACAAAGATCAAACGGTAAAATTAAAATTACATAATACCATTCCGTTTAGGGCAAGTGATTTAATTAACTATTAATTTAATGAATGATAAATTAACAACACTAACTCTTACAATTTGGTTACTTTGTAATTTCTTATCATAATTAGGTTGATTAATTATGACGTTGACAAAATTATTCATTAGATAATATGTATATAGTCTTGTACACCAAATCAACGACTAACCATTAGAAACACATGGAGTGATTTTGCATTGGGATAAACAATGAAAACACACGTAGACACGTATGTTTATATAGGGGAAAAAATTGTATACTAGTTTGTGGCAAAGCATGTACACGGATTCGAGTTCTAGTTTCTCTACGCCTTCCAATTAAAGATGGAGGATACAATGTTTCGAATAGACTAAAGTCCAATGAAACTGAACTTTCTAACTAATCATATATCTAGAAAATTTATCAATGATTTGTATATACCAACATCATATATATGTAGAAAAACTAAAACCAATCAAATTTCATGTTTTGATTCATTAGGACACCTAGATTCTTTGTTCTTGTGAAAGCAAAATCATGTGGCATGTAGGAGGCAAGGGCAAATAAACAATGAGGACAGAGCCAACAAGGACAAGAGAGAGATGCAATTAAAACTGTGAAAGAATGTATACAAAACAAATTTTGGTAGGGATTATAACGTTGCCCTACAATGTCTCCCTTTTGCCTTTACATACTTAGACAATTTTACAAAATAAATGTCCATTTTTTCTTCTCTTACCTTTAATATCATATAAATTAGACCATGGCCCGTTAGATACATATATGTATGTACATAGATTACGGACGAAGTAAAAGAGATTTGTAAGTTGTAACAAAAGTACGTACTTGAGGAGATACATACATAAGGAGGACTCGACAAAAAACAGATATCGCAAAACCATTGTGTTTATTTTGCATATACGGACACGTGTATTTTGTTACCATATTTGGACATTATTGAAACATACATAAATGCCCACTTCCCTCAACAAAGAAAAACATAGAGGTACATTTTGTTTTTTTCCCCAACAATGTCATCTAGATCTAAGACAAAACATTTCTATAAAGTTACCCTTTCAGTGATGACCGAAAATGTCTATTCAATAAAAAAGAGTTTTGTTCTAGACACATATGAAGAAACTACTGAATAATTACAACTATTTTCACTTAAAAGCTCATATTAGATGGTTTGGTTGTTAAGTTGTTACCATTTGTTTTTACAACACCAAAATAGTTACATTTAATAAGCCGCATGAATCTAGACATGTATTCTGAAATACTCTTAAGACGATGATCACTTAATTATCAATTTTCATTTAGTTTTAATACACACAAATGATAAAGGATGTATGTTCCCATGTGAAAATTAGAACATTAATGCTTTAGGCGAGAACCTAATCTTTTGTTTTGTTATGAAGCCATCCTCGAGGTCGATGCCTTGTGTTCATCTACTTCTTCACCGTCCTTGATGATATTGTTTTGTTCAAAAAATTTGTGTGTTAAACTAAAAAAACAAAAGCAGAATCGTAATGATCATCATGATCCCTGTGGATATAATGGAGATGAACTTATCTCGGCGCTTGTTTCATCTTTTCACGATGTTATTGGCTTAGTTACTAGCTACAACTTTGACTTTTAAGTACAAAACAATGTAGAAAGTGTATTATTTTTAGAATTTAACCAAAAACAAATAAGAAATTTGACCCAAAAAAATGAAAATGTGAGTAAAGAAAAGTCAAAAAGATGAGTGGTGTGGGATCAAAGAGTGGGGACAGTGAGATGATGGTGACAGATGGCTGAATTTAATTGGCACACCTGTTGTGGTTATAACTCGTAGACACTATCAATTCATTCCTTAGTTGACATCAACCGAAAGCCCCAACACCTTCTTCTATTAAAGTTTAAGATAAATCTTGATTTTAAAAACAAATTTTCTTTGTTTATACAATTTATAATTCTCACAAAAACAAAATTGATAAAGATGAAACAAGAAGAAGACAAGGAATTAGAAAAAATAAGAGGCAAGAGGGTAAAGTGTGAAGGGTCCATTGTCTTGAAATCACAAGACTCACCCATGTGGCTACTATCCAAAAGCCTAAAACACCACAACTAAGCCAAAGAGTGTCATAATACATAAGCAGACATATATTCCTCACCATCATCTTTGAGCCACCAGTTTCATTTCTTGGATAACCCTAAAGTGGGGAAGTTCATTTCCCATGCTCTATGGCCACTATGAGAAACAATGATTTCGACATCTTTGTCCCTCTCTTTCGGTTTCTAAGCTCACATGTGATTATTTTCAATTTCACTAAACAAGAGCCTGATAAACGTCTTTGTCACAGGTCCCTACCCTTTACAAGTGAATGTGTGTCTCTTCTAGAAAACTTAACAAGAGTCTTGCAAAATGCCTAAATCCCACGCAATCTTTATATGAAAATGACAAGTAGTAGACGATAACAAGATGACTTACATATATAGAAGAGAAAAAGGCAAATACCAGTTTCGCACCGCCTCCATCGGCTATACAAAGAAAGCATGAAAGATACAGAGCTTCACCTTTAGGATACTATGTCATACAACATCATGTATGCAAACAAACCATTTAGAAGAAACATTAAGTTAAAGTTGTGTTTTCATAACAAACCTGTGATGCTCAAGTCTGAGAGAAACTGGAAACAAAGAAGCAAACAAACTGAGCAAATGCATTTTGTGCTTTGTAGGTACACACACCGATATTGACTACAAATTGGTTCTTTTTTACATGTTCTATCAGTTAGAAAAGGTGTTCAGATAATAAGATATCTAAGGTTTTTTAACCCCCATCGAGATCTGTTAACAGTTATCACAAAAACTTTCTGAGCAACCTCATCTCTGTTGTGGTATGATCATTAACATTCATAGCCAGAGGAAGACTCAAGTCCTTCAGGTTGCCCATCTACCATTATCAACTGTCTTTTTAGCTTGGCAATATCAGCTTGTACCTATAATTACATTGTAAACACAGTCAGTTAATAAGAATTTCTAACACAATCCTATAAAATCAAGACAAAGCCAAACAAGAATACGCCCAATGTCTTAACTACTACTATTTAAGTTTGAGCAGAGGAAATTGTAGCTGTATCGTCTAAGAAATCCACGTTAAAACTATTGTGAGTTTTTCAAAAATGTGAGACCAATTAAATTTATAAAGTGGTAACAATGAAAAGGTAAGTTGGGCTGCAGAAACCTTCTGACGAGCTGCAGTAAGTTTAAAAAGCTCTTCTACTTCTGAAAACTTCAAAAACCATGGACTGAGTGGATGTTCCTTAGTGTCTCCTTTTTCCATCAGATAATAAGTGTCAGCAACTCCTAAAACATTGCAATGCGAGAATTATTATGCCTCCGGCAATAATTATTAATTCATTAGAAGTCAGAACAAGAATGCACCTGGAGGAGGCAGGTTCAAACCATCTGGGATGTTAGAGATCTGTATAGCCGGGTGATTATGAACACGGGCGACAAAACTCTCAAAAGGGTCTGGAAAGACAACTTCATTGTAAGACTCAGCGACAACGGGTATCTTAATAGACTTAGGAATAGGACCATATGCATTCTCCGGGTTCAGCTTTAAGACGTGAGACCTGGAAAGAAGTTCAATACTAAAACGTAAGAGATATAAACCAACTTACTCCACTGAAATTCACAATCACAAGGGAAACTCACAACTCCAACTTCTTTTCACAGACATCGGTATGGAAGAAAACGGTTATGTCGATTTTGAATTCTCCCCAACCACACTCAGACAATGCAAAGGGAGGAGCATCAACCACTCTAGTTGGATTATTAAAACTTGGATGCAAATGGAAGATAACCCGCTTGATAACCACACCAAGATCCTCATTCGTAGCTCCACGTACATAAACAGTCCACTTATGTGTTCGATATCTAGTTGATGAAAACATTAGAACCAAAAAAGTTCAAAGATTGCAGCATTACCGTAACTCATGGAAATTGCAACATGAATAAAAGAGATAGAAACACTAACTCTGTGGCTTTCTTTCCAAGATAAAAAGCAATCGATCCACACACAATCGGAACATAAACTTCAACATCTTTGATTCTTCTTCTCCCATTCTATCAAATCACAGAAAAAAAAAATCAGAAACAGGAACATTTCAAAATTTCCGAAGACATTCTAAACAAAATGACAATGTCCGATTTTCATAATTTCATACAGAACCAAAGAACTACCTTCGTGTTCCAGAATCACAACAACGAAAACGAAAACGAAAACCTAAAAATCAATCATCGGAGAAACAATCAAAGGTGGCATTTTTTTTAGGGTTTATCGACAATAGAAAACAATACCTCATCTTCGCGATCATCAATTCCGAAAATGCGTAGCTTCCGCATAGACGCATCAGCTTCAGACAAAATCTCGATATCCGACTCCATGGAAACGAAGAAATTGCTCAAAATCGCACTAGTCAACTTTTTTCTTTCTCCGATTAATTTCTCGCAAAGGAGGGAAAAATAGATTTGGGGTTTTAGAGAGAAACTTCTTCAACACAAAGTCTACGAAAACAGAGCGATCGTATTTACACGTGGATAAAAGACGTTGGCTAATTCTATTTGCCACGTCATACACGAATTTGCTACGATGGCAAATTCTTGCCGTCTGATATACAGACGTAAGAACTACTCGCCGTTTCGGAGTACGAACATTCTTCCTTATGCATAAACCATAATAATCTACAGATAAAAAATTACAATGTCACATTTGAAGCAAAGAACAATGAAGGAAGAAGATTGCATTCATCTACTTCTGCGAAAGCATTGTCTCAAGAAAAAAATAAGAGATGAGCCAACAACAATGCAAAGATAAAGCAAATTTCATATGTTTGATGCACTCAAAGCCATAACTTTGCATTGTTCATTCAAAGCTAGAAGCTGAGCCTCTTTCTTGTCGAGAAGTGCTGTCAATTTCACATTCTCCTCCATCAGTTTCTGTACTTCAACCTCCTTTTGTGCCTTCTCCCCTTCTAATTGTGTCGTCTTAGTGACCAACCTGCTTCACCATTAACATATTGTGGTGTGGTGAAGAAAATATTAAATCTTTGTGGTTAAGGAGTGATGGAACAGTTGCATAAAGAAGATATGAGACTGACCGTTCAAAGAGCTCCTCAATGGTTTTGAATTGTCTCTCGGACGAAAGAAGTGTTTCTCGAACATTGGTAAAAGTACTGACGTAGCTTTTAAGCGACTCGAACTCTCTCTTCACACGACACAACTCCTCTTCGTTTTCCACAGCTTTTTCCCTCTGCCTCATCGTCTCTTCAACTAATTCCTCAATCCTTTCCCGCATTTCGTTTAGAACACTATTAGTCCCATAAGCAAATCGTTCCATCTCTTCTAACTTCACGGACAAATTTTCGATTTGGATAGTCTTCCTACTGATTTCTTCCTCTCCCAAAAGTGCCCTCTCCTTTTGAACAGCAGACTCAGATTCTGCTACTGTAACCCTCCTCACAAGAGAGTCCAGCACATCAGTAACCATCTCTATGGACTGGAGCATCTCATTAGTATAGGCTCCATCCTCTACACCCAAGGAACCACTGTACCTTCTAGTTTCAGGATTAGTGTTCCTAGCCCCGTCAGAAGAAGATGAACCACCATCTTTCTCAACAAGGTTCAATCCTTTCAGTTCTTCAATCTGTTCCACACCGCATGACACATTTGCTAGATCATCAGGAATGGCCAAGACTCTAGCTTTTGATCTCAAATAACGCAACATAGTTGCAGTCGATCTGACCCTACCCGAAAGAACTCCTAACTCCTTTCTGGCATCTTCTTCTGAGCCAAACTCAAGGTAAGCCTTGACATCCACAAGTTCAGCTTCTAAACTATCTACCTGAAACCGGCGAGATTCCAACTCACTCCTCCATATCTCAGTGGCCTCCCTGGTTAAAGACCCTTGTGCAGATACATCAGTCTCCTCTTTACCAGCCATTCCCAGCCTCTTCAGCCTACAACAAGTTAGAAACAAAAAAGTTTAAAACCAAAACCAAAGTTAAAGGCAGATCTAGCTTCAAACATGGCTTAGCTCATAAAAGATGATTTTAAAACTCTCTCAAAATTCAGAATTAAGACCAACCCATTAGCCTTTTAGCTTCGTTTAAGTTTGAAACAAAAATTCAACAAAACAGAGATCAAAACAAAGGTGACCAGTGATTTAGATTGGCTGGTCAAAACACAAAGCCACTAAAAAAAAGAGAAGCGTTATTAACTGTTGAATTATCATCTTCAATCATCTGAGGCTATTGAAATAAACGAGAGAATCGATCATTTCTGGCGAGAAACCATATGAAAATCGAAATCGATCGGGGATGAGATAATTATTATTATACAAAAGAAAAAGAAAAGGAAAAGAGGATCCTCACAAGTCGAGATCATAAGCTTCGAGATTCGCTCCGGCTGATTCCAGATTTGTAGGAGCAAATTAGAGGCAAAAGTTTTATCGTCCGTCCGTCCGTCCGTCGCTGTGGTTTCCGAGGAGAGTGGGTGAGAGAGATGGAAGGTAGAGACGAAGACAAATTACAGAGAAATGGGAACGGACCACCTGCTTTGCTTTTGTTGCTCCTTTACTTTTTTTTTTTCTTTTGATTTTTTGCTTTTTTCCTCTTCTCTTTTTTAGTATAATATATTCTTATGCAAAATATCATAGGAGTATATTTTATTTTGGAAAAACACTGTACTAAATGGCATAAAAAATGTTAATTAGAAATTAGTAATGTTAGATTACAAATTTCTTTTTCAGACTTTTGTTCATACCTTTTTATTTATTTTTATTATTAATGACAACCTAGCTAATTGTCATTTACTTTTTCAAAGATTATGACAAAAACCATTTAACAATCTTAACTAATGGAGTTATAAACACACCTTAAAATGTTCTGTAGAAAATGTTATAACGAGACTGTAAACTGTTTGTTAAATAATTCACCACTGGGGATTTATATTTTATAGATTAATAAAAAAAAACTCTCAAAAGCCAAAAGAAAAAAGAAAGTAACAGTGAGTAACACTCAGTGACCACCAGACAATGACGTTGAAGCGACCGGACCTCCTAATCCCATCTTCTTTCCCAAAAGTCCAAGCTGCTCCACCAACTCACCTCCGTTAAGAATCTCAGTGGCTCCATAAATAACGTTTTTAACGGTTAACTGTCTCTGAGTCAACTCCTGCAAACTTCCATACTCAACATAGTTACCTCCACCGATCATGAACACTATAGCTTCTCTGAACGGTCCTTTTACATGGCTACCACCGGAGCTAGACGACTTTGGAGCTCTTGGGTCCAGGAAGCGGTAAGAATCGATCTCCGGGTTTGGTTTTCCTTCTGTTAAAGCTTCGACTGTTCGAGTCACTGCCAATTGTTGATCACTAGATAACAGATTCTTGACTCCTGCAGTCACTGCGCTTATAGACTGTCCGTAAAGCTTCTCGGCCCAGTCTACAATGTTGCTTCTGCTAGCTGAATTCGCTGATGTAGCTGCAAAAGATGCGTTTAACGATTTGATTTTCTTTACATACTGAAACGCACTTGTATCAGCCTCAGCTTCATTCAATGCTGCCTCCACTGCTTCAACTTCCGATTGGTTTATGGTTTCTGTGGAGATCAGGTACATGATTGCAAACCGGAGCTTGTCCATCTTTGTCCCTTTGCCTTTCAGAGCAGCCATAAGTTCAGTTCTGTCGATTCCGCCCCTCATCATCATGTCGCTTTCTTTCTTAGTGAAAGCGTCAATAGATCTCTCCTTGATCTGTCCTAAGAGCGCTGTTGCGATATTGGTGTGTTTGTCAATCACTTTCTTTCGCTCAGTTAACTCCGGGAGCGATTTCACAGTGTTCATGAGATGCTCGGTGTGGATGTTTCCAATCAGATCTGTCCCATCAAACTCAGCGCCGCTCCCACCTCCGGTTTTCTTGTTAACCTCTTCAACGTCTCTCTTGTACTTGTTCAACTGTGTTTCGATCTCCACAGCGACATCTGGAAACTCCAGAGTACTGTTTGCTGACCAGAATGGGTCCGAACTGTCCAGCTCAAACGATTTCGGTGGTCCTTTCTCTCCCTGCACTTTCAATTGGTTGAGCTTTAACCCGAGAACATCGTGAACGAGAGGCCGGTATCTGAAATCATGCTGAATCCCAACCGAGAGCTCAAAGTTCCTATCAAATATGCACAAGAGGGGACGCTGAAACGAGCTCATGAAACCGCCACCTTCAGTAAACAGATTGTTCTTGGACAAAAGATGATCCCTCAGTTTCTGATCCAACAAAGACGCCACCATCTCTGCAGGTCCACCACTAGGGCATCGGATAACAGGAACCACACCAAGCGTTACCAACACACAAAACAAACCACTAGCGACCCTTTCGATAATCTCATTAATCTCTTTCTCCCCTGCTGATGGGTCATTCATTTGAACATAGGTAGATTGCTGAGCCAGCGAGAACAAGTTATCTTCCAAAGTCACAAACTCCAGATACTGATCATGCACTTTCGAGACTTTCTCAACAGAACCAGATTTAAGAGTCCCAGAAGCTAGCTCTTCAAGAAACTTACGAGGGATCGAAGACGAGAAATTCAGATGAAAGGTATCGTAGAGAGATCTAGAAGCATCGGCTATGATCCTCTGGAGGTTGGATTCAGTTGGTTGAACAAAGTAGACAGCGGGAACATCATGAACAGGTTGTCGATCTTTGTCTATGAGAAAGAAGAGTGTAACTCCATGCTTACGCAGATCCTTGACATGGGTCAATGGAGATAGAATGTTCTGACAAAACCTATCGTAAATCAAGATCTTGTAAACTTCTTCGTTCGCAGTTCCACTTGGATTCAAAGGTTGGTTCAGATTCAACATCCGGATTACACATTCTGAAACCGAGAGAGAGAGAGATCAAAGATCCAATATCAATATTAACTCATAAGAAACCAGAATTCTCTAAATTTCCAGATTCCTAAAAACAAATTAATAGATCGAACACAATCTATGAAGCAATAGAAGAATCATCGCAGAAACTTGAGATTATAAAGAGATAATTACCAGTCTGTTTCTGACGGAGATTGAGAGCCATGGAAGCTTGAGATTCGGTTGGATTAGAGAGAAACCTTGTCAATTCAAAGCTATTCCTTTCTGTATCTCCCTTTGCAAAACGCAGATCCAACGATGAAAAGCAGTAGAAACAAAGAGATCTAAATCCAAAATCGATCTAGAGAAATTTCAAACCCAAAAATCACTGATGAAGATGTATGTCAGTAAGTAACGATTGCCACCTGCGAAGAGAAGGACGAAAGAGATTTTCTCTGAAGAAATTAATGGGCCTAATGGGCCTAGTCACTTCACAACAAATGTGGCCCAGCTTTAGCTTTCTTCAACTTTCTCTTTCTTTCTCCTCTCTGAACGAAAAAGAGTGAGTCGTCGTCGCCGGAGACTGGAGTTTTTCCGGGAAGAAGAAATGGGAGACGGAAGAGAAGGAGACTGGGAATGTTTAGGATGCAGAAACAGGAATTATGCGTTTAGATCATTCTGTAACAGATGCAAGCAGCCTCGTCTTATCATGGATAATAATACTTCTCCAAACTCTAAGTGGCTTCCTCGTATCGGCGATTGGATCTGCACTGGTTCGTTCTTTCTTCTCCTATCTCAATTCAATTCTTTTATAGCTTCCCAGATTGTGCTAATGAACTAGAAGCAAAACTAGGATTGATCAGAATCGTAAGTTCTGAGTTCAAATCCTTAAAACTTTCAAATGCCCTTTTCCATTTGCGGATTCATTAGATTGAATTGTGAATGAAAACTAGGATTGATCTAATTCGTAAGTTCTGAGTTCAAATCCTTCAACTTTCAAATGCCCTTTTACATTTGATGTTTCATTAGATTGGAATTGTGAATTAGGGGATTTACTTATAACTAGGTTGAGCTGTTTTGTGTATTCTGTGTTATGTGGTATATGGAATTTGCTGGTGGGTGTGTTGTGGTGTGCGTGCGTGTGTATCTTCTTCGTTCTACGTTTTGCGTTTGGGTGTGTGGTGTGGTGTGGTGTGGCAATAGGTTGTACTAACAACAATTATGCATCACGAGAAAAGTGCAAGAAATGTGGGCAATCTAAGGAAGTAGCAGCATTGTCAGCACTTGCTATCCCTGGAGCTTCTCTTCAAACTCATCTCCATTACTTCACCCGTGGACCTGAGTCACATGATCAACCTGGTTCTTTACTCGCATTCTCTAACGCTACAAATCAAGCTTCGGTTCATAAAGAATGGAGGAGTGGTGACTGGATTTGCAGATGTGGTTTTCACAATTATTCCTCTCGTATACAGGTGAGGAAATGGGTTCACAATGCAAAACCGACTTGCAGATTCCGGCTTGTTGTTTTACTCATTTCTGTTTTGTATGTCTCTGCAGTGCAAAAAGTGCAATGAAATAGCTCCACTAGGTAAGGTTTTTGTCTAAGACCGATGCGCGTGCAATCTTATATAACCCGAAGGTGTCTGATAATCCTTTCACGAGTTTTAATATGGGAAAGTTTATTTTGGGTTGCAGCCCTTGGTACAAAGAGATTAGCATCAGAAGCTTTGGCTCATGAATGGGATAGCAAAAGACTGAATCAAGGATATGTAAGGATTAGTTAGAGCGCATAAATTGATTAGTACATTCATCAATTTTACTTGCTGCTTAACCAACCTCTGTTTCTTCTGGCTCGTTGTGCAGACAAGCATGCAAACACAGTCAGCGATATATGCATCTTTTCCTGGTATGAGCCTAGGAAGGGTCTCAAATTGGCAACTTCCTCTCCCGTTTCTACAACAACACTCAACACCTGCTTTACTTGGAATGGGGTACTGTATTGATCTCTGGTCTCCATTGTTTTCTTGTTTTCTAAACGCTAGAACAATGGCGTGATCTTTTGCAACCTTCCCAATTCTTTGTGTTGTCTGATTTCTTAGAGTGAAACAATGGCGTGATGGCGACTGGATGTGTACAAATTGCAAGAATCACAATTATGCATCACGAGCAGAGTGCAATAGGTGAGTTTTAATCTAGTTTTTTCAGTTAATAATTCTGATTCTTTGCATTGAGTTAAGGTAAACAAAAAGCCGAAGAAAAAAATATTTTCTTTTCCATGTCAGGTGCAAGACTACACGAGATATCCTTGATCAGGACATAACTCCAACAGAACAATCTTGAAAATTCATGAAGAGTGTTGTTCTCTTGTGTATCTTAATCTAGTGAGACATGGCTACACATTACTCGAAACTAACTTGAATATATAAGCCTCAAAATGTTTTGGAACAGAGAATGCAGACACAGCTACAAAGCATTTCTTAACCCTTTAAGATGTTCTTAGGATCAAGAGGCGGTGTATCGAGTTGATAAAGATTAAACGCCGGTCCAACAAACCGGAAAAAAATCCAACCTCCAATGACAATGTATATCGACGCGTAAGCCAATTTGTTTAGCCAAAACAACAAACCTTTCTCTCCAACATAAAGCTCCAATGCCTTCTCATTCAATGTCATCTCTTCCCATGGCTTTTGAACAGTCTCTTTTTTCTTCCCGCTTTGTCCTCCTCCTTCTCCTGAACCCTCTTCCCTCATTTTCCTTCTGGATCCTCTTTTGAATCTTATCTCCACTCCATCCAACGGCTGAGTAATCTTCTCTTCATCACCGCCACTGTTTACGCAGTTTATCGATAGAGTTCTTCTGTTGCTACGATGCAACTGGAACTTGGTTTTTGTATAAGATTGTTGCTTCAGATTGATAATCGTTGAATTGGGAGCTAAAAAGTGGAGACTTTTCATTTTTGTTGTTGTTTTTAAGATTTTGAAGCTATGATGAATGAAGGAAGAAACGATTTTGCAAAAAGATAAGCTTCTTCATCTTCCACCGTTAAAATCCTCTGACCCAATTATGTCTCGACAGGTGGCGTTTCGAAATTAATGGGCTTTTAAGAATTTTAAACGGCCCAAGAGCTTTAATTGGCTGCTTAAATACCGATATTACCCTTGTTTGGTTAATACTAGAATTTACAAGTGTACCGTCACAGAATCCACACTGACAAAAGAGTACTAGATTTCAAATCGTGGACTAGGAAATTTGAATTTTCTGTAACAAGAGTACTAGATTTGGATTGTATCGAGCGTATCTCATGGAAAACGATCCATTTCTCCGGCAGTACCAGCCGTCGGAGCTTAAGATCGCTTCGGAGTTTCTGACGAATTGGCTTCCTTTTTTATCTAAAGATCTATGCAAGGATTGTAATCACCTTCTCTCCAATCGAATCCGTTCTCTTGACCCAGGTAACGATTCTCAACTTTTTCTTAGAGGCGAGAGACTTTCTGGTTTCTATGGATATTGAAATTCTGTATAGAAAGCGGAGATTTTCTTCATTATTGTACTTGATTCTGCTTTTTTGATTGATGTTCTGCTAAATGATAAGGTTACAAAATTAGGGTTTGGTAATTGGAACAAATAGGAGGCGAGAGAGTAGCAAGTACGTTTCTAAATTTGTGAATTAAGTTATGATGTGGAGTTGCTTATGAGAAATCATGTTTCCATATGTGTAGCACATTGTAGTAACAACACTGACAAAGTTGATGGAGAGTGTAAAACTGGTTCTTGTTCAGTGGTGGAAAATATGGGATCAGAAAGAGCTAGTAACAATGTGGATGATAATTATGATGAGAAGTCGGAAAATGGCGAAGACTGTGATAATCATTCGTTAGGTAGTTGGAAGGGAAGTGAAATTGTATTTGGTTCCTTTCCTGAAGATTTTAGTAGTGTATTGCAATCTAGACCAGCTGTTGTTGAAACAGCAAGCCCTCGTATGCGTTGGGCTGATATGGCACAAGAGGATGAGTTCGATGAGGAGGAGGAGGAGGAGGAAGAGGAGAGGGATTCGAGTAGGAAAGGTTTTGATGCGAGTTCGATGAAGACTCCAGAGAAGCCTAAGTTGTCTAGAGATCAGAGAGAGAATCTCAGGCTGATTAATGTGAAGAGAAAGAAAGACTTTATTTGCTTGGAGAGAGTTAAGGGAAAGATTGTTAACGTGCTTGATGGACTTGAGTTGCACACTGGTGTTTTTAGCGCAGTGGAGCAGAAACGGATTGTTGATCAAGTGTATCAACTTCAAGAGAAGGGACGAAGAGGAGAACTTAAAAGTAACTTCTTGTTTTGATCTGAAAATGCTCTTATCTTAACTTGTGACCTATTTTTAATCTGAATCTTGTCTTGTTCTCTCTCTGTAGAGCGTACATTTACTGCTCCACATAAGTGGATGAGAGGAAAAGGACGTGAGACTATACAATTTGGCTGTTGCTACAACTACGCTCCAGTAAGTAACGTTCTCTGTCATACTTTCATTAATCTGTTTCATTCTTAAAAAAGGAGTTAAGAGTTTTGCCTTCTTGTATTTTGGGTTGATAGGACAGAGCTGGAAACCCACCGGGTATCCTTCAACGTGAAGAAGTGGATCCACTACCTCATCTTTTCAAAGTAATCATTAGAAAGTTGATTAAATGGCATGTACTGCCTCCAACTTGTGTGCCCGATAGCTGCATTGTGAACATCTATGATGAAGGTGACTGCATACCTCCTCACATCGACAACCACGACTTTCTCCGTCCCTTCTGTACCATCTCTTTCCTCAGTGAATGCGATATCCTCTTTGGCTCAAACCTGAAAGTTGAGGGTCCTGGTGACTTCTCGGGTTCATACTCAATACCGCTTCCTGTGGGGTAAGCAAGTTCGTAAGAATTCCCAGTTTCAAAACTTTCGGCCATTCCTTGTCGAATAGTATGAAATCAAAGACTGTTTTTTTTGGATATTTTCATATTTATCAGATCAGTTCTGGTGTTAAATGGAAATGGAGCTGATGTAGCTAAGCACTGTGTACCTGCAGTTCCTACAAAAAGGTTATAAATATTGTTGCATCAATTTTCTTCTATAAACAAACATTTTTTCTCTTATGAGTATGTTTCTTCCCGGTTCTATTCAACAGGATATCAATTACATTTAGGAAAATGGATGAGTCGAAACGCCCGGTTTGGTTCACCCCAGAGCCTGATTTGCAAGGGATTGAGCCATTGCCATTGGACCTGAACCGGTCTGGTTCTACTTCAAGGTTCTCAAGATTAAACAACCATAACGGTACTAACCAAAGAGGACATGGACGTAGAGGAGGAGGCAATGGTTATGACTCAAGAGGTTACTATAATCCTGAGAGAAGCAGTGAACACAATGACTCTGGAGACTGGCCATCAAGCCAGAGAAGAGGAATGCCACGTCCTAGTAGAAGAAACTACGGTTAAATTCTTCAACTTCTGAAACTGAAATTTATAAGTTCTTTATTTAATTAACCAATTTTCCATATAAATAATTAATTTGTGCAACATATATACATAAGTCTTGAATTTTTTTTCAAACAATTATTTATGTCCGGGGTATTTTTATATCCGTTTTTGAATTTTTGACCGTATTTGTAATTATGTATATCTTACACAGTTCGATTTGTCATTTGTGTGTTTAGTGTGAATTGTTCTGTGGTTTGTTTCGCTTTACTTTTTTGTCAAATTTTCCAACTGATGTGACTAAAGAATTTCGATCTACGAGAGCATATATATATAGTAATCGATAATTGATTTGACCAAGTAACCAATTCTTCATTTATATGTTTTTGTGACTATAGTGTAAGTGTACAATTATCTTTTTCAATTTTTTTGACTGATCACAACTTATCGTATAATCAAACCTTTCGAACATGAGTGACTTATATGAATGAGGCCTTTGCTAATCTGATTTTGAAGGTGTAACTTATAAAAACAGCTCAAGAATTCTTATTTAAATAATTTACAATTTTACCGGATGTAAGACAAATTAAGGGAAAAAAATAAGAACCAAAGAAAACGAAATAATGAAAGAACACGTGGGTTTAGGGATCTAATAAGAATCTCTTTCTTAAAATCAATAGAAAGAGAGAAGAAAAAGGGTTTGGGCTCTATTGAGTATGACACTTTTATATCAATGAAAAGCGACGATGTGTTGTATATGAGATATGGAATGATCTTCTCATCTCAAATCCCTATTCGTTTTTTAACATCATCATTCTCTTTTCCACCATTCTTTCTACTTTCTAACAATGTATCCTACCTTTTTTCTTCTTCTTGGTACATACTCTATTACTTTTACTTTCTTTTTTTTTGTATTTCAAAAACCATGCATCTTCTAAACAATGTTATCGGTTGAGTTAAGTTTCCGAAATTACATTACCGCCACTATTATATTTTTCTAACTTTGGTATACAATATAGATGATTAATCATTTTATGCAAGGTTTAGTGATCAATCATTTTGTTAAAAACATTATCTAAAAATTAGAATTGTCAAATCATGTTTTGTTATGCAATGTGATCATGAATTTCGTGGATTTTCAAGTTTTAATTTTCTTGCTTGGATATATAGTATAGATATAGAGAACTCTCAAAATAATTATGACTCTTAAACTCATCTTATGACACTGCGATTAAGATTTAAGACACAGTCAGCATGCTTTTGAACTTATTAGGGAACCCCTACTACATAGTACATGATTTTCCTTGTCTGATTTTGAAACTTGTCTCAAGTTTTATAGATACAAAAACAAAGAATGAAAAAGTTCAAGAAGCCAAGATTAATTATTATATGTTGGGTTGATAGGGGAGTGAGAGAAGAGAGCGATGAAAAAATGATTACCCGTAAGAAAAGGAAAGCAAAAAAAAGCAGCTTTGATGTGTTGTTGTTGATTTGGATAAAAGAGATGTGTGTGTGTGTGTATGTGCATACAAAACACCTTTTCATATTAGCCCATCAACATGTATTGATCTGTCTTCTGTTGAATTGATCTTGACCATTTATCATTCCAAATAACGACCCCTGATTTTTTGTTAAAGTTGTGTTATATATTTATTTTTTATAGAAGAACTTTGTAACATTTTCTGAACGTTTTGGTCCTTCGGAAAAACACTCACCTAAAACCCTATTTCTTACAAATATGTTTTCGAATAGTATTGATCTTTTAAAAATAACGAATTGACACAGTCTTTAAACAAACATTCTTTCCCCACGGCCAAGGGACAAACTAGTTTTTAATAAAAGAAAACATGTACATTTTTCTCTTAATTGATTTAGTAGAATCCTCCAAATCAAATTAAGTATTAATGCTTATAAAAAGAGATTAATCATTAATGAAGTGAAAACAAATCTCTCTCCTCGTTTTTTCATCTTTATCTCAGTCGAAGCAATGATAACTCTTCTCTAACTTTCTAGGAAACTAACACTTTGCTTTTTCTTTCACTCTTCTTATCCTATTCATTCTTAGAAAAAATGTACATGCACGAGCACGACGTAATATAATAATCATATTAATCACCCTTTTCTAAAATATGTAAAATCAAAATTCTGTGTTTCAAGTTTCGAGTTATTCATTTTCCCAAATTTTTAATTACTTTATCCAAAAAACAATTGTATTAAATCTTCGTTTAATTGGTATAAATCATTAGTTTTGTGTACATATTGGTTGCAAAATCACTAGTGGTAGTGGATATATATTTCTTATAGCAAAATTATAAGAGTATGTGGTTTAAATTGGTAGTTCACATCATCACACTATTAAATGGTTGGAGTATCAATGGAATGGAAAAACGACATCACTATTAAATGGTTAAAAATATATGCAGAATTGATACGAAAGACAATTCTACGGTTGCAAATTACTAATATATAGGACAGATTTTGAGTCTTCAAGAGGTAGAGAACGTCATGTGCGTTGAATATTCTATGCAATTTTCTCACACCGTATAATCAATAAATCGACAGTGAGAGAGAGATAGAGAGAAGTAATAAATGTCACAACCACCAATGTAACTGGTGCAGTTGTAGGTGAAAGGTACATCTTCTATCCAAAATAAGAAGCTTACAACAAGAGACATTTCCCGTTTATATGATGTAATATTCCATCTTTTAAACCATATGTAACGGCTTTAAAGCATGTATATTTACACTCATATTTAAATATGCATGCATAAGCATGTCATGATTGTTTCATCCATCTTCACGTACGGTGTGTGTGTTTGAATGAAGATAGGTGATGATGATGAAGATGTGTGTGTTGATGATGATGATACTAATTCTCATGAATTCACTTCATTTATTGTTTGCATTGCATTTACGTTATCGAAGGGCGTGCTCTTTCTTCGACAATGAAATTCCTTCTGCACCACTCTTACTCTCTCGATCTCTCTCCTCTCTCTCACTATATATTAGTATTAAATTAAATCATGGTGTAACAAAATGAAATTAAGTCATGCATAGAAATAAAATAAAGTAAATTAAATAGTGAAAGAATTGTTGTTTTAATTTCAATAAACTCTAGAATAATTATCCAAGCAAAAGTTATTATTATAATAATACCAAAGTATTGATTTTAACAGAAAATTATATGGCAGATTTGATTTTAGGTTTATTCACCTAGCTAGGTTTCAAAAATCAAAAGGAGCTTTGTAACTAAAACAGTATGTTTGTTAGTTCAATAGGTAGTTGGCAAAAATAATGAGATATAGTTTATCATATTAAAAATATTTTAACATACACAGATTCTTCACACAAGAAAACATACAAAGACTAAAAGTAGAAATTTAGTTGAAATCCTCAATAAACAATTTTCACTTTCCTATGGTATTTAATGTAATTAATTATTATTTTTGTTAACTTTAAGAAACAGCCCAACCAGATTAGTAACAACTTTTGAGGTTAGAGCAAGAGGAATGTTTTATATAAGAGTCAGAACAAGAATTTATAACATGGGATTTGATCATTTGAACATGGAAATGTCTTGTCAATTTGCACGTATATATGTTTATTTTAATATAAAATCTGTTTTGTTAATTACGTTAGTAACATGTATATATGTACATAATATAGTATAAACTCTATAAATTAATACTCGATAAATTAATAAATTTTGTCGGTCCTAAATTGGGGCAATGTAAAAATTAATCAAAATCGATAAGATAATAAGATAATAATTTTTTTGAAATCCCTATGTAAAATTATAGTCCCAATAATATTATAAATTAATAATCATAAATCTTAAGTATATATCTTAAGACTAATTTTTATATGAAATTTTTGTTCAAGCTACAATTACAACTCTTTTTAAAATATAACTGGTATGATCTCTGTTGTACTCACATAACTATTTGCGCATTTGATCTATCGTAGTTGATTTTGTAAAATCTTTTATTTGAGAAAGCATGGCTAAGATTTATGTAAAGAGAAATTGGATTAAGCTTCATGTTTACGTTTACGTTCACGTTAATGTCGTAGATATACAGACATAATATCTTGCCGAAAAATAAATTAAAGAAGTAAATAAAAAAAACCTAACAGAATTATATATGCAAACAACAAAGCATATAGAAAAGTAAATTAAGAAACATTTTAAAAAGAATATAGTATTGTATTTTACATAAATATTTCTATAAATTAATATTCATTAACTTATACAATAAATTAATATTAATTTATAGGATAAATTAATATCACTATAAATTGATAAAATTTCATGGTCCCAACATTATTAATTTATAAAGTTTCTACTGTAGTTTTAATTCATGTGCATAGTAGTTTATAGTTTCTACTTCTTCTTAAAGAATTTCAATAAAATAGTTATATAAATCTCAGATATCATTAGTATTTATATCCTACTATATTATTTGGGAAGTACATTTTAAATCTAACCTTAATTTTTGTAATTAATTACATGACAATGCCATTAAAAAAAATTAATCAAAAGAAAATTTTTTAATAACGTCATTAAGGTTACCAAAATCATTTAACGACAATATTTATCTCTTAATTATAGGGCTTATTGGATCTAAAGACGGGTCATTAAAGATTTTCTAAACTGAAGCAAAATATACCGAATATTCAAATATCTATCTGTTACCAAATTATAAACAAATAAGTTCATATTTAATTTTTTATATACGAAATCAATTAAATCTTAATCACATAAAAATTAACACAAAAAAAAGTATTCAACAATTAAAAAATTATCAAATCTCTGTGTTATAGAAGTTTTTATACTATATTCGAATAAAGTGTAATATACCTTTTCAATTTGTATTCTTTAACTAATTTAAGCTAACTAATATATTTGCTAATCTTATACCTAT
>Ga0041059_1001026_pt1 | contig 22206 bp, 19 predicted proteins | sample AraColnosormetaG_FD_56232 | JGI IMG/M metagenome (GOLD analysis project Ga0041059, IMG submission 56232) | Arabidopsis roots microbial communities from North Carolina, USA - Col MF nosort | ecosystem: Host-associated > Plants > Roots > Unclassified | place: USA: North Carolina | collected... | reverse complement strand
AAAAAAAAAAAAAAAAACCATTCATTAAATTATTCAAACGACATTGTCTTCAAAAACAAAAACTAAGAAAGAAAAAAAAGGACTAGTTTCTTTCGTTTCTTTTACGAATCTACCTTACTGGATTTGAAACAAACTCGGAACATAATTGAAAATCAATGAGTACCATCTTGTAGTATGGATAAGTTGAAGCCTTTCTATTTTTATAGATTTTACGAAAGGGATTTCTATGTAATGTCCATCGTCCTCTCCGATAATGTATACCACTTTCTTGCTGGTCTCACCATCTTTAACATTACAATACAAGACGACTTTCTTCTCCTCGTCGAAATATAGACTTGAGAAGATTCGAACACAATTACATTGACTGTCTAAGTGCACTCTTTTCCACAACAATGTAGCTTCAGTATCAAAGTTATTGGTTATCCATATCTCCATCTTTGATGTAATACGGCTCCAATTCAATACTGAGAGTTGTTCTTCTCTAACAGATAGATCCATTTCACCAACATCTTGGAAATGCGGAAGGCATAGACGTTTCAATCGCTCTGTTGTAAAATCAAACATTAGTAAAAATTTAGAATTTTCTTCAATATCATAAGCAAGCATATAAGTATTTCCCTTCAAAGACACGCCACTTCTTATTATGGAGTTGTGATTGACGACGGAGTCGTGATTGACGTCATCAAGAACCCTCCATGATGAATCAGAGCTAAACTCGTATATTTCAAACCCCAAACCTCTTTGTGGCGGTGATGAATTGTAATCGTAACTATACCAAGTCCACAAGATTTTATAGCTACGGCAGGATTCGTTGTTTTGGATATACCCTAGAGCAAATATGGAGACGTATCTCCGGTAATCAACTTTGAGTTGGATCCATTTGGTTTCCCCCAAACACGGATTCCAAACCACGAGTCTATCGTCATTGGTGGTGCATAACAACAAACCATCGCAGTGAAAAACTTCGGTTATCACGACTTGTTCTGAATTAGAATGGGAATAACCAAGTGCACCTTTAAAGTCTACAGATGGAGGAGTAACTTTGAGATTGACGCTTATTGGAAAAACCCTATACTCTTTCAACATGAGAACTCTAGACTCCTTTGGTGCTTTATGAAAGTGTTTCTCGGTGAATCTTCGGTCTTTCAATAAAGCGTTCCATCGTCTACAAGTCGATCGTAGTCGTTTGAGAGATGTGGCGGGAACCCTAGAGAGTATTTTCTCTACCAAATCTAAAGGAAGATCCGACATCATGAATGGTTCTCTATTTGTGATCTGATCTCCCAACGAAAAGAAAGACTCGGTCTCGTCCCTGTAAACAGAGAGATTAGGGTTTTGTTTTGTTTTTTTCTTTTCACGTTAGCCCCTAAATCAATATTTATTTTGATAAACAAGAGGTTTTAGGCCGAAGCCCATTGGGCCGATTACCCTTCCTATATTTCAACTCTTCCTCGACTCCATAAACCTTTTTTGTTTTTTAACTTTTTTTAGTTAAAGTGTATTCAGTTGAAAAACATAGTACAAAGGCTATGACTTTTCTAGGTGGTTTAATTAGAAAAAGTAGTTTGAGAGAAAGAAGCTTAAACAAACATATGCTTAAGAAGATATAGGGAGTAGCTCTCATTAAATGACTAAGACCGACTCGGCCTCTACAAACCCAACGTGCATGACCACTAATCGAAAACTCATTGGTGATGTGATGGCTCCAATGGTGTTTGGAGTATTCCAACAACACAAGATCTTCCCACTCATTCTCTCTTTGACTTGTGCCTTAATGCATTAACACTTGAAATCAGATTTTTTTTAATCTGTTATGGTTATCAAGTTTGAAACTCATAAATCCATTCTTGTTCAGACCACCATAAGACTTCCCCACTGTTTGATCAGACAATGAGTCAATGACAAGTTTGCGAAAGAGAAAAAGCTAGTTGCTTCTGTCGCAAGGTACAAAACAGAGGGAAAAGGCCCACATTTCCTTGGAAGTAAACATAACCATGCCGGAATGTCAATAACTCCTTAAGGCTGCTTCATTGCATTACACAACAGATGTATATATCCCCGAATCAAAGAAAAGTACATGAAATAAGAGCTATATATATGATTCACCTGTTTCTTTCGAGAAATCAAACACCTAGCGTGGCTTTGATAATACTTGCTCAAGTTGGCTAACTTAAACGGTCCAAATTTTCAGCCCATTCTTGAGGACCAAGTCTCACCTAGGTGTACCAAACATTAAGTGCGTGATATCTCTCCATACTAGCCATGAATGAGAAATTGAGAAGTGTCGTTTAGCAGCCTTTGCGGTTGAGTGAGAGAGAAGCGAAATCCACAAAAGAGAAAGTAACAAATAAAAGGTGATATAAGAAAAGGTAAAATAATAGATCAAATCTTAAAACTAATCAAGCGATAGTGTTTGCAAAAACAAAAACGAAGAGAGAAAAAAAAAACAGAGAACTCGGTACAAAAATTACGTCCTTGCTTGCATTGAGTAGTTTCATTCTTTTATAATGCATCCACCTTCCTCGATTTGAACCAAACTTGGAACATAATTGAAAATAATTGGATATCCCCACACTTGGTAACTAGATTCTACTAAAGGGATTTCTGTGTAGTATCCATTGTCCTCTCCAATAATGTATACTTTCTTGTTGCTTTTCTCAAAATTTTCATTATAACACACAGCCACTTTCTTTTCTTCGTCGACTAGATAACTCGTCAAATACGGACAATAATCACCGCGAATGGGTATATCCACGGTAAAAGATTTGCTCCACATCAGTACATCTTCAATAATATTGGTCACCCACATCTCCATTATCTTTGATGTACTATCACTTTGACTTAACAGTGAGAGTTGTTTTCCTCCAACAACTGATAGAGCCATCTTAGACACATCCTGAGATGGTGGAAGACACAGACGCGTAAATCTTTCTGTTGTAAAATCGAAGCAAAGCAAGAGTCCATATTTGTCTTTTTTATCAGACGCAAGCCAATAAGTATTTCCCTTGAAAGAAACGCCAATATGTGATGCTATGTGGCAATCAAGAGCGACGAGATCAAGAACCCTCCATGAATCAGAGCTAAACTCATAGATTTCAAACTCATCAACTCGGCCAGTTGGTGAATTGTGACGATCCCAACACCTCAAGATTTTGTAGATACGGCCATATTTGTTTTTCTCGTATCCTAGAGCAAACCTAGAGTAAATGTTTTTGGGCCATCGGATCCACCTTGTTTCCCCCAAACACGGGTTCCAAACCACTATTCTATAGTCCATAGTTGTACATAGCAATAAACCATCACAGTGACAAGCTTCATGTATATCGACTTCTTCTGAATAAGGAGGATAATTCTTTAGGTTAAGTGCACCTTTAAACTCTATAGACGGAGCAGAAACGCTGAGATTGGCGATCATTGGACAAACGCTATACTCCTTCAACATGAGAACCAGTGACTCCTTTGGTGCTTTAAGAAATTGCTTCTTGGTAAATCCCGGGTTTTTAAATAAAGCGTTCCATAGTTTGCAAGTAGATCGTAATCGTTTGAGAGATGTGGCTGGAACCCTAGAGAGTATTTCCTCTACCAAATCCAAAGAAAGATCGGACATCATCATTGCTTCTCTTTGTTTGTGATCTAATCTCCCAAAGAAGAAGAAAGGTCTTTGACTCTTTGTGAATGCTATTAATTCTTCTTCTTCTTTTGCTTATGGTTACATAAGTATATATAAGAAAATCTTAAAAGAAGATAAACACCAAAAAATAAATCCTAATCCTAACAAGATTTAGTAATATCATGTCAAGCTAAATTCATAAAACCAAAACCATAAATCATAGCCGATCATGAGCCCATCAGTAAACAGAAATTAGGGCTTTGGGTGTTTTTTTGCACCTAAACCAATTTTTGACCATAAACCGGAAGTTTTAGACCGAACCCCAAAGTTCTTGGGCCAATTAACATATTTCAACTCCTCGGCACCAGACAAGGTATCCCTATTATATAGCCTCTCCTTATCTTGGATTATTATTACGCAGTTTGTTGATGAGCGTCCATGTCATAGCAAAGAAGTCGAGTATAAGAAAAGCTTATTTATTCCTCATAGCTTACAAAATTAATACAGCCTATAATCACTTTTATATATTCGTACAGCACAATAATAAAAATATGCTTACTATAACATCAAATTATCGTTTAAACTCCATTATTATCATACGCTAATTACACAGTTGTCTCTAACATAGTTTACCATTATTTATAGTTTCAACATATTAGTAGATTACAGAACTACGCTTGCGTTATTGTACATTTTAAACTCCTTCCTGACATCACAAGCATAGAAATTCACCGTTGACAAGTCTATTGCCCGAATTTGGGTTTTGATGCTGCAGAAGGTTCGTCGGAGAGAACTTTAGCAATGGCTCTGATGGTGTTTGGAGTAGTCCGACAACATCCTCCAAACAGAGAAGCTCCTGCATCTCTCCATTTACTCACGTACGACACAAAATCCTCCTCTGACTCTCCCTCTGACTTCTGCATTAACACATTAAAAAATCTCCAAAAATCAGAATTGTAATTTGTGTTTTACTAGAATTTGATATAACGAACACTCACAATCCATTTCTTGTTCAGACCGTCGTAGACTTCCCCGCTGTTTGGGTATACAACGATTGGTTTGCGTGTCATCTGGTAAAAGAAATGACCAGTTGCTTCAGCCGCAAGGCACAAAACAGAGTAAAAGAAAAAACCCTAATTCCATCATTGTTTATACATACCTGGCGCAAGGAGATAATTAAAGCATGAATGTATCTTGGTGCAGTACAATTGATTCCAATGGCCACCACGTTCTTGCATGAATCTGCCACTTTCGCACATTCTACAACTGAATCTCCTCGTGGCACACTGACTCCGTCCTTGGAAGTGAACGAGAACCATGCCGGAATATCGATATCTTCCTCCTCAAGAAGATCCGCATAAGCCTATGATTCGTGAAAAACGATATATTTATACAGTAACATCATGTAATATTATCACAACTACCAAAATGCAACCACTACTAGACTAACAGTACTTAATAGTTAGTTAAGAACTTTATTTGGTTAGACTGTTTTTTTGTCAACCACGTCAATGCTTGAACTAGGGATATAATACAACGATGGACTAACGAAAGCTACTAGAATAGAATACATGTTCAGTTAAAAAGAAAATTTTAGATACCTCTGCTTCGAGCTTATTTGGAATAGTCTCGAATGCTATTAGGTCGGCTCCAGATTTTGCTAAGATTTGAACTCTTCTTCTATGGAAATCCTTTAATGTCTCCTTACTCACAGAATCTCCATATATCCCACTGCAGAACAATTATGAGGAATAAAATTAAATTTCTTTAACTGACCAAAACTTTTGTTATGACTATGATTTTTCCAATTTTATACACAAATGTAACAGACAAAAATGACTAGGATCGATCAAAGAACCTGTATTCGGAGCCGTCAGCGAGATAAGCTCCATAGCTACCAACGGAAGCTGCGACAAGAATTGGTCTCCGGGAAGCTTTTCCAGCGTAGGCGAAATCCCATGAACCCTTGGTGCATCTGTTGTAGAAAATCTCACGTGCCTCGTACGTGATTTCAACGCTCCTTCTAAGTAAATTTTCTGCTTCTCCCACCGATAGACCTTTTGCCACAAAACCTTGTATCGTCGCCTGTATAATAAATTAATTTGTTTAAGTACCTTGATGCATTTTGAAACTAATTTCCTTTTTTTTACCACATTTACTTCAAGCAAACAAACCAAATCAAACTATTTAGTTAATATAGGCCAAAGTACCTGGTAAGATGCTGTTATGATGATATTTGCTCCAGATTCAAGGTAATCCAAGTGCACCTATTAGAAGAAAATAATATAATTGTCTGTTACAAACATATTTCTGATATGTTATTATATATTTCTGATTGTAGTTGTTACTTATTAGCAGAAAAAGGTAATAAAAATCTCTGGGAACAATGGAAAAGAAAAGTGGAAAATAATTACTTTGATTTCTATAGAAATTAACTAGTCAAACTAAATTCAAGAAAAATACATATATATATATATAGGTTAAATTTCCTTAAAAGTGTCGTAAATGGTGTAGCCTGTAATTTGTTGTTATTTTTTGTTTCCTTTGTTTTCTTTGAATTCTTCTTTTGTACTCTACAGTCTACACGTAAGACCCATCGTGAATCAATTAAAAGTGGTACTAGAAAAATGGAGTGATAATGTAGTAAACGTCGTGGTATGACGTACACGTTAGCGGCTCAGCTTTACTAGTTTACTACGTGGCATATTACTGTTTTTATCTACATTTATGCACTAATATAAACGGGTCGAGTAGCTCTTTTTCTACTTACTCTTGTATGCATATGAGTTTCATCCAATACATAGAACTTAAGAAAACTAAAAAAATGAAAAATGAACTCGTTGCAAAGAAATAAAACCATGTTTATAAAGTTAATGGAATCAAGAATCCAACTAAAATATGTTTGGACAAATACGTTATTTTGATGCTATTTAATCGAGTCCATCATCCAATAACTAGATCATTCTAAATTTTGCTTAACATGAGAATTAATTTCATAGAAGAAATAAATATTTATCAACGTACGACTAAAACCATCTTAGAATAAAAGCTATAAATTTCTACATATGTGTGACCTTTGTAACAAGGTGAGGAGAAGTAATAAGGCACTTAGCACTCCAAAGTGGATCATTGATATCAGCTCCGTGGCGCTGTAGCTCCGTCGCAAACCCTCCATCCACCACCGCATAACCACCGCACTTCTCCAAAAAATCTGTCATCAACGACGACGTTTCTTCTTTCACGAAAGATCCCATATTGATTTGAGTATAAACAAAGTGTGTACGTCTCTAATATCGAGACAAATACTATATAGATGATGAGATATTATCTTTGATCGTGAGATTCATATGGTTGGTTTTCCACGACATCACTAAGCTTTATATATAGGAGGAGATACGGGAAATGTGAAAAAGACATATATGTCCCTTATGGTAATGTTGGTAAATAACTAAATATAGCTGTGGCTCGACCAATAAATTATGTACCGACCTATAAGCTTTGTAACGAGGAAAACGAGCGAATTATCTTGAAGAGAAATTAAAATAGTACTAACCAAAAGTGGATAATTGTGAGATTGTGTTAACAAAAAGTAAGTGGATATTTAATGAGTAAACTTTGGATCAGACAGCAACGTTACATGTGATTCCTTTGCCTGCCGTGTGGGAAATCAGCTATCCAACTATGTGCCACGTTATAAGTAGTTTATATACACCTCAATATTACGTCTCTCCCAATTTGCGTAAATGTAAATAGACTTATTTCTCTGTTAAAATACTTGGTATCTTATTTATTAGGTTTATTGAATGCGTTATTTTACAATATTTTATCTTTCTAATTAGTCATCTAATTATGTGGGTTTGTTTTTTGATAGGGAAATGAGTGAACTTCTTTTCAAGCATGTGTGATCCGGGCATATCCGACTAAATTCCAGAGTGATCAAAACGGCCAAAACATCTTGTCCACCAAATTTTCATTTGGACTTTCGACCTAATTCCAATTGACCACGTGCATCTTCGGATCCAGAAATAAAATATGAATATAAGTCATGCTTCTTATGTTATAATTCTAGATGTGTGGTATTGAGACTAATTTGTAACATGTTTATTGCATTCAATCTAACATCTTCCATTCTATTCAATGTAAATGGTTGGATTTGTAAGTGAAAGATGCATCTTTTCCTGAGTCCTGACACTTGACATGTGCAATTGTGTCTATAAATGAGGATCATGAAATGTAGGGAAGAGTTCAGGGGAATAAGCAAGTTATGAAAAACACAGAGGAACCGCGAAGAAAGGTCGGTCAAACATTCAAACCAACCAAAAAGATCCAAAAAATGCAATGGACTACATTTAAGAGACGTGAAAACCGGGGTTGAGAAAGCGGAGGCGGACGAAGATTCACCCAACTAGTGACATCTAGTGATATATCTCCTCTCTTAATACTCCCTTTCTCTGACTTATGATTGTCTTTAAAAACAGTATTAAGTGTAACCTTAATCTTCTTTCTCTCATAACTACTCTTTCAATTTATGTGACTAAACAAGTCATAGCCTTGTCATTTTTCATGCATTCTAATAGTAAACCCTTTACAAATAGAAAGAAAGATGCATCTTACTAAATAGAGAAAATTTGCACACACTATGCTATGTATATTAAAACAGAGGCCTTAACTTATCACAGTCGTTTCAAAAAATATGTTATATGATTTTCCAATGTATATTGGACCAAACGACAATATTCATATTCACAGTGACAGAAATAATAATAATGTGTATATATATTAATAATGAAAATCTTTTTTTATCTTGACAGATTAAAGAAGAAGAAAAAAAACAGAGCATTGCTCCAAAATTCAATGTGAAGGTAAGTAAGTAAATAAATAAAGGTAAAAAGAGAGAGGGGGTAAAATTAGGGACCACGACCAGAGACAAAGCAGAAACAGCCAGGTCTCTGATCTTCCGGGATCATTCCACCGCCTTTGGTGGTGTCGACAGCTTCAAGCAAACTCACAACTTCCTCCATCTCTGGTCGTTTCTCCGGATTAGCTTCCCAACATCTCTTCATTATGGTCGCCAATGCTGTTGGACAACATCTTGGAATATCCGGTCTCAGATTCTGTTTAAGACAACAAACCAACAATCTCAGATTCTCTCATTGTACAGTAGTGACCAAAATAAACGAAACCGGAAAAACCAAACCGAAATTGAGCCAAAATTTGGATTCTGTTCTGTTTAACCGATCAGACTAAAAACTAGCCTAAACCGGATTAACTAACCCTATGAAATTCCAAAAGCCAAGAGAGACAAACTTAAGTTTCACAAATTTTACATATTTCATAACTTTGAAAGATTCAGAACTTGGGATTATATTATAAGTTCCACTGACCTGACGAACAACAGCAGAAGAAACATCAGCAAAGCTGAGATCAGGATAAGGCATATCACAACAATAAATCTCCCACAAGCATATCCCAAAGCTGTAAACATCACATCTTCTGTTGTATGGCTTGCCATCAAGAACCTAATCAGATTACTATAAATTAGATTTTGAAACCAAACAAAGAAACCGCATTTTGTCTTAAATGTTATCTCTGTTTTTGTGTACCTCTGGAGCCATGTATCCAAGAGTTCCAGTTTCTCCAGTCATGTCTTTTGGATTCTGAGCTTCAACTCTAGCAACCCCAAAATCAGCAATCTTTAGATTCCTCTGATAATCCAAAAGCATATTCTCTGTTTTCACATCGCGATGAACAATCCTCTCTGAATGCAAATAACTTAACCTACATAGATGAAATCACCATCATCATGATTGTATCATAAGTTTCTTTCTTGGAGATTAAAGAATGAGTTTTGTAAATTACCCTCGGGAGAGATCGAGAGCGAGTTGAACCACGACTTTAAAAGCGAGTTTCTTTCGCCTGTTTCGGAACAAATACTGCTTAAGAGTTCCTCCAGGGATATACTCCACAACGACACAACAAGCTCGTTGAGGCAACGAGTTCTCCGTCTCAGCTGATGAAGGTATCTTCAAATTCGCTGTTCCCATTGATGCTCCCACAAACTGGTTTTATCCATAGAGTCTCATTCATTACATACACACACACAAAGATAGACCACTAAAGAGGTTATTATTATTACCCTTGTGACATTAGGATGGTCAAGCTTATGCCAAACCGCAACTTCTTGACGAAATGAAGCACGTAGAGCAGATGTCTCAGCCGTTGTCGCGTAACCATCTTCTCCCCAATCAAGTACTTTCACTACCATTAACATAAAACCAACACTAAGCATTAAAACATGAGACATTCACAAACAAAAAGTTTCAATATTTGTGTATCTCTTACCAGCAACATCTTGACCATCATATATGCCTTTGTAGACAATACCATAAGCACCACGAGCAATGACATTCCTCATCTCTAATTTAGCCAATTCAATTTCCCATTCCTCCTTAGGCTTAGGGTGCTTCTCAATGCTTCTTGACCAAACCCTACTCAGATGTTTCTCTAGCTGGATATCCAAATTCTTCAAATCAATCTTATCAGCTCGGAAAATCATGTCTTTCTTGCTATTGTTTCCATCAGCTCCTCTGTTTCTGAGGTTGTTTTCCGGTGAAGCTTTTGTCTCGTTTCTTGTTTCCATCTCTCTTTTTTTCTTTTTTTTCTTGTAAAACAATAATCTCAAAGACACACAAAACTCAAATAACCCTAAAATTCAATCAGACTTAATTCAAGCAATCACCAAACACAACACAGAACTAATCAAAATTTTCATCATTATCAAATTTGTTTTTAGAGAATTTAGCAAAATATGTTAAATAATGATTTTAAAAATTTGGTGCAGAGAACCTGATTTTTTTTTTATTCTTTGTAAGAATTTATTTAAACTATTACACCAACCCCAAGTTCTTGTTCCTGCACACGTTCTTCTGACATTCCAGATTCTAATACAACATGAATATTAAAAATAAAATTTTCAAAATAGCGTTGAAATTCAATAATGTTTTATATAAATAAGAGAAAATCGAATTCACAAAAAGCCAATAATTCAACAAGAAAATTTTCTTTACAAAAAGTAAACCCTAAGACACCGACTCGTCGTCCACTATTATCATTGACCCAAGATAAATTATAAACACACAAAAACACCAATAATTTTTTTCTATATTATCGTAAACAAGATATACTTAAATTTCAGAAATCAACTAGACCATGCAAAAAAAACACAAAACCCTCAAGGAAATAAAATCTGAGAATTTGGTAGAAGTTTTTTTCATCCAAAAAAATATATTTGGTAGAAGAAGAGATTTGAAAGGGTTTAGGTGATTCCTTCTCCGAAAAACAACCTCAGAATAAAAAACAGAGGATCAAGGAGAGATATGAGAAAAAAAGAATCTAAAGAGAGCGAAGAAAAATGAGTTTAGGAAACGAAGAAGGAGAGGCTGAGAGTGAATGGCGGAAGAAGAAAAAAAGAATGGCTTAATTTGAGTAAGGCTGGTTTTAAGGAGACGTATTTGCTATTTGTTTCTCTACTCAGAGAAAAAATTTGACCTATTTAGGCAAAAATATACAGAATCAATGTACCAATAGATTTATTCTTTTGTTATAATGACAATTTGTTTAAGCCGTTGAAATTTGTATTGGTTTATTTTTAGTCCAAATAAGTCTGTTAGTGGGATGGTAAAATATATTACCAAAGATCTTGATGTTAAGAAATTTGTTCTTTCCTTGTTCAAAATGATATTTTATATAGGGTGCAAGAATGACAAATCTTTGTTTTTAGAAATGTTTGAACCAAAAATTTGCACTACAATAAATAATTTTCTTTTGCATTTAGTCGTTAACGGGTGTCCTTTCGCATGTTTGGGTGGCTGTGTCCATTATTCCCCACTGATATAATGTTGCATTTGATATATTTGTCCTTACAGTCCTAAGATATGATGTGGTTTTTAAAGAAACTCAGATTTTTAAGCATTTCTAAATTTTGTAAGATTAATTTTCTTTTTTAATACTATTTAATGTTTTTGAAATAGATCATTTCTGAATTTTGTTAGATTAAAGACTATTTTATCAAAACAAAGAATAACTTAGGCAGGTTCATATTTGCATCTTGTATGCTAATTTACATAAAGAAGTATAAATAAGTAAAAAGAAGAAGAAGAAGTGAAAGAGTACGATACGTACAAGGTTAGGTACCTTCTAATAATATTCGCTGGTTGTGTTTTGTCGTGAAACGAAAGAGATAAGGTTTGACATCTTTGTGTATCTATTTGCAAATTTACAACTTTGTCGCCTCTTCCATACTTATATTATTATTATTATGCTTTAGCTTTACAGATCAGATTTCAAATTAAAACAACAAAAATACGCAATGGGTGTCCTTTTGAAATTTTTTATTCGTAATCACGATGATGTTTTTACTAATAATAATAATATAGTTATATCGGATGTACATGAATTTCCAACTTAATAATCAGTTCCCCTTTTGCAAAAAAAATAATAATCAGTTCCTCCAATTTAAAGTTATGTATTTTAGAATTTTACATATCAATAAATGTTAAATTAGTTTTATGAGTTTCTTTAGTGATACTGTTATAAGCTTGATTTTGTTTCTTTCAACTTCTCCTAATTTGTTTACTCTAGTTTAGACTTTTGCCTTTTGGTAAGATTGTGTAAATGTTTTGGTTTATATTTCAGCAACATATTGTTTGTCCACACGTCTGTAACTAAAATGGTTTTAACGTTGGAGTTTATACGTTAACAATCTAGAGGTCCATGTAATGTTCACTTCAAAGCCCAACTATGGAATGGGCTTTACTTGTAGTGGAATATCAAAACTGCAAAAATAAAATTCTCTGGATTATTGAGATTATCAAAACTATACATTCTTTAAATTTCCACACTTAATCAAGAGGTCCATGTAATGATTATTGAGATTTGAGATGATATGCTTTTTCCAAAAGAGAAAGATAAAACTAAGCTTTGTTTGTTAAGTATACTTCGCAAGTACAGAAGTCAAAAGATGCAAGACTTCCATTCAATTGTTTAGTGTTTACCACAGAAAGAAAAGCAGAGAGAGAGTTGCAAAACCCAAGGTCAACAAAAATCGTCAATGATAATTTAAGCAATGCATAACAAAGAAATGAAAATAACTGCCTACAAATTAAATGTGAAGAGAAATAGACAGACAAATAATGTATATACAATAAGATGAAAGAAATGCATTTGTCGTCTCATACTTGTCCCAAGTCCGATTATTATGGTTCAAAAAAAGCCAAATAACAAGAGTGCAAATTTATTTTGAAAATCCAAACAATCGTCGTTTGTTCTGTCTTTTGTTTTTTAACGTTTGTTCTGAGTTGTACACTTTCTCCTTGAAATATTCGGTGTTGACATCCAACAAAATGCTTAGATTCGAATATGAATTATATATGGAGATGGAGAATAATTATAAACTAAAACTATCCTACCAAATAAACATTTTGGATCAATTAGTTATCCCAAACATTTTATCCCATGGGATCACACATTTTAGATTTCTACATCATTCCCTAAAAAATGTTTAACAAATTCAAAAATTAGAAAGCAACAATCATTTAAAGTGCTTGTATATAATTTAGTTGATTTTACTAAAGTCGTGCAATTGATTCTCATTACAAACAAGTTATAAGCTAGTCTTGATTTTGACACAAAGAGAAAGTGATTATTCAGAAAAAATATATATTATGTGGGTAGATGTGACTGAAGGATCCTACATTGGATGATTAATTTACATAAAATCTAGATATAACTCTATGGACTTAAAAATAATAATGGATTCTATGTATAATGGATGACAAAGAACAAAAACGAAGGAGATTCTATAGTACAAATACAAAGGCCAAATGATGACTTTGGTAAGATGGCTTTTCTTGTGGCCATTTGTAGTAAGCAAGATGATTTTTAATTTACTTAATTAAAAATGTAACAGCAATTATTTTCTTAATATTCCGTTAATAAACAACCTGACATGCACAAACAGTTCATGGAACAGCTTTTGAATATCCCAATACATTAACACCTGATTTAGTACATTATACACTGAAAATTATATTTAAAGACTGACCAAATATATAATACATAGATATCAATCAAAATGTTATAGAAGATGCTTCTTTTTCTTATTTTTTGAAGAAAAAAAAATGCATTGTTGTATGTTTTTTATGTCACGTGATGTGTCATGTGGCACGTGACAGTGAAGTAGCAGCATGAATGAAGAATGGTCGACATTATGATTATCGCATGGAGCCACTTTTGCCAGAAGAAATGTTTTCAGCTCTATCCATATCAATACTCGAAGACATATTTACTCTATACTTTAATAAGTTTTTATTTGTTACAATCACTTGACTAGTAGTTTTAGTTAAGTTAAGCTCCAAAAACTTCTTGAAAAGCTCCGGTAGAAGGATCATGCCTTCGGTTTCTTAAGCCGTGATTTGATGGCTAATTGTATACATATCGTCACACATAATTCGTATTTTCTTTAGCCGAAAATCCCCCGCAACATTACTAGAAAATAAAATGTTTAAGTAGATATAATTTCATTTTTCATCATTCAAAAGAGAATTTTCGTTCCATATTTCCCTTTCTATATCTCACGATTCACGTACCGATGAAAAGGACCGTTGCTACGAACATTTGGAGCATTCGCTTTATGGCGTCACGGGAAATACATTTTTTGGCTAGGAGAAATAAATAGCTAAATTTATTTTATTTCAGAAGGTAGCTAATATATTAAAACAACAACATATGTCACAAAAAAATATTCATGCAATTTTTTTTCACAGTTCACCATGGGTGCGTAATAACTGTATTCACAATCCATCATCATGTACAGTTATCTTTAGAGGTGACATTAACTTTTCAACAACTATTTAACAAGTAGACGTACATACGTACGTGAAAACAATTTCGTTGCGAGTTGTTAGTTACAACATACTTGGACGTTGAGACCATTCACAGTAACTATATTTCACATTTCCACTTTTACATGTGAGTGTGTAACATTGAGGCCATTCACGGTGACTGTATTTCTTCAAGTTAAATAAAGTTTTGTTTTTGAGCTAAACCGGTTAAAAAATACACATACCATATTCAAATCTTTATAAACTTATATAATCCAACTATTTGCAACCATGTACACACTATTGTAACATTCTTTGGTAATGTCGATATACTTTAACGATTCTTATAATATGGGAGATATTTTATGATAATGCCATAAAATTATCATAAAAGGCTTGAATATCTCTGAACGTTACATTTAAAAAGAAATATTGGAATTATGATTATGACTATAACTTCGAATAATTGACCAATTAATTTCAATTTAAGTGTCATGATGATTACACATAAGTGCTTTCTCGTGATTAGCAATATTCAGCCAGCAATATATTTTATTAATTCCAAATCTCCATGTTAAACAAAAGCCTTGTAAGTTGTAATCTCATAACGTGTGTTTCTTTTTCATTCCGTTCTAGAATCTTCTTTAATCCAACACTTAATACTAGTACTTAATTATCATGTATTCTCACGAGATAATTACATTTATCGAGCACAAAAATAAGTTTAATTTATCTTAACGAATCACTGTTAATACGGTCAAATAATTATAGGTATATCAACAATGACAAGTAGTAGTCAACAGAGTCAGTAAAAACCACAGAGAAAAGATAGGAATTTATTTCTCTTTTTTGTTGTTCATCATCTTTATATATACAAAACAAAACAGAAGGTGCAGCGAAAAGGAACTGTTGATTATTGCAGTTACTTAAATTTTATTTTGCATAACCAAAGCAAGAAAAAAAAGGAGCAAAGATTAAGGTGATGTCCGTTACTTTATTAAAAGCAAAATCGATACGATATTTATTTTTGTACAGAGAGACAACAGCGAGTGAATTGATTCTCAAAGAGACGTGTACGTAGAGGTGTATATATAGACAACATAAAAGAGAAAGAGAGAGACAAAGACAAGTGTTGGGGTCACCTTTTGTGGTCTCTGTTGGATTTGGTTTGGACTATCTTCACGAGATTATCCTCATCTTCCCGCTTCTTCTCTCCTTTGAATCTTTCTTCGTTGTTCTTTCACTTTCTTAAAGAGGATGTGAGATTGTTTTTGGTAGTTAGAAAATGGATACACCGGAAAAGAGTGAAACCCAGATCGGTACTCCAGTTTCTAAACTCAAAGTCGAGGTTTTTTATTCTATATCTATCTCAAAGTTTCATGCTTTATTAGTTTTCTCGTTGTTCCTCTGTTTCTGTGATGGGTTTTTTGGTGTCTGTTCGACTTTTCTTCATTGAATCGTACGGTTTTGTGTAAAGCCCTTGTCTTAATTTGTTGCATTTTAGTCAAAGTTTCAGTTTTTAATCGGTTATTGGAATGAATTGTGTTGAAAGTTATGGTTTTGATGATTGGAGAAGAATTTGAGATCAAAGTGTTTTTTTGTGCAATGCAGGATTCACCAGTGTTTAGTTACATATGCAATCTCTCACCAATTAAGACTATCAAACCAATTCCAATCACTTGTCCTTTAAGCTCTCTCAATTACGCATCTCCACCTTCTGTTTTCACTTCTCCTCACGCGGTTTCTCATAAAGAGTCTCGTTTCAGAAGGTATAATCAATCTCTCTTCTCCTCTGAGTCCTTCTTAGTGTACTCTTCAAAGTTGTTAATAGGAATGTGTTTGGTTGCAGTCAAAAAGATGTGTCTGCTTCTAAAGAAGTTGGAGAAGAAGAAGCTTTAGTCGGTAGCGAACCGGAACAAAGCTACAAGAATGACTGCAATACTCCTAGAGTTACCAATGATGTGAAAGACAATGGTTGTGGGAAGGATTTGCAGGTGATGATGGACAATGTCAAGAAGAAAAGTGATACTCCGGATTGGGAAACTTTGATTGCTGCTACAACAGAACTGATTTATGGCTCACCGAGAGAGTCAGAGGCTTTTAGTTGCTTGTTGAAGAAAACTTCAAACTCTGAAGCACGTCTACGTGGTAGTATAACTGCAACATCGGTGGCTGTTACGAATACCGATGTAGTCAACAATGAATCTGAATCTGTTGATGTGAGTATAAGGCTTTGTGAATTACTACTTTAGCTTTTGGTTCTTGACTGTTCATTGTCTCTGAAATGTTTCTTTTTGTGGGTGTGTGTGTGTGTGGCAGGCTCTTTCGATATTGCACCGTGGTGTGAGAAGACGGTGTTTAGACTTTGAGGTTAAGGGGAATAATCAGCAAACATTAGGAGAATCTTCATCTAGTTGTGTAGTACCTAGCATTGGTCTGCATCTTAACACCATTGCAATGTCCTCTAAGGACAAGAATGTTGCTAATGAGTATTCATTTTCCGGTAACATAAAAGTCGGTGTGCAAAGTTCTCTGACTCCGGTGCTTCATTCGCAGCACGACATCGTGAGAGAAAATGAAAGCGGGAAAGATTCAGGACAAATTATAGAAGTGGTTCCAAAGTCTTTAGCTTCAGTAGACTTGACTCCAATAAGCCCCAAGAAGAAAAGGCAAGTTTGTCCCGAAACTTGCAGAAACAGATTTATGGTAAATCTTTTTTCTAACAATCTGTTGGCATTTGAAACATGCAGGCGTAAGTCCGAACAATCAGGAGAAGGCGACTCGTCATGTAAACGGTGCAACTGCAAAAAATCCAAGTGTTTGAAGCTGTAAGTTGAATACACCAATCTTTGGCTTGCTTTGAAGTAGTTTTTTGTTGAGTCTCTTGTACTGTGTTTCCCTCTGCAGTTACTGTGAATGCTTTGCTGCTGGATTTTATTGCATAGAGCCATGTTCATGTATAAATTGCTTCAACAAACCTATCCATAAAGATGTTGTCCTGGCTACTCGCAAACAGATTGAATCCCGCAATCCACTTGCATTTGCTCCTAAAGTCATCAGAAACTCAGATTCCATCATTGAAGTTGGTGTAAGTGTTCTCAATATTTCCTTTTACTTATCATCCTCAATACATTTATCTCATTGAAAAGGCTATAAAATTCTGCATTGGTTCACAGGAGGATGCAAGTAAAACTCCAGCTTCAGCGCGACACAAACGAGGCTGTAACTGCAAGAAATCAAACTGTCTGAAGAAATACTGTGAATGCTATCAGGTATTTCCATTAAACTCCATACACATCAGTGTAAGATTCCCTTCTGTGGATTGGTTCTGATTCATTGATCGTGTAGGGCGGAGTTGGTTGTTCTATAAACTGTAGATGTGAAGGATGTAAAAATGCATTTGGCAGAAAAGATGGTTAGCTTTTACTTCTCCACTTTATCATAAACACACAAGTCTCTTGATCTTTTATTTGACAAGAGTACACAATTTCTTGCAGGGTCTTTGTTCGAACAAGATGAGGAGAATGAAACATCTGGCACACCCGGAACAAAGAAAACACAACAGAATGTCGAGTTGTTCAAACCTGCAGCTCCACCTTCAACACCAATTCCATTTAGGTAAAGAAATAATCTCAAATACAATCAAATATGTGTCCATTTACACTTCTCCTGATTAACTTTATTAACCTTTGTTTTCAGACAACCACTGGCGCAACTTCCAATCTCATCCAACAACAGACTGCTACCTCCACAGTCTCATTTTCATCATGGAGCTATTGGATCATCTTCCTCAGGGATATACAACATCAGAAAACCAGACATGAGTTTGTTGTCTCATTCAAGAATCGAGACAATCACAGAGGATATTGATGATATGTCTGAGAATCTAATCCATTCTCCAATAACTACTCTATCTCCCAACAGCAAAAGGGTTTCGTTGTCTCATCTTGATTCACCAGAGTCGACTCCATGGAGAAGAAATGGTGGGGGGAGGAATCTGATACGTTCGTTCCCAACGTTTCCTTCTCTCACTCCACACCATTAAAATTCTTTGAATGTCAACTTCTAGTTGGTAGTTTTAACTTACACAGACAACATACGCAAACATTTACAAGTTTAGTAGCAGTATTGCGTTAGTTTTTACAATGGTTGTGTAATAAAAATGTTAAGTCATTTATCAATATCTTGACAACATTCCTCGTCTAATATCACAAATGTAACCTTATTTATTCAACAATTTTCATGTAAAAACAATCTTCACAATTAATAATTTATTGACTAACTAATAATAATCTTGTTCAAAGAGGATGACAAAAGAGAAAGAAAACCAAAAAACAAGCTGGTCGACTAATTAAGTTGCACTAGACTTGGAACATAAGACCACACAATTGGGTAACACCTTCTGTCTGATTCTCCAAGATCCACTTCTTTCATGGATCCATCCACTCCAATGATGTAAGCTATGTAGCGCTGTATTCTGTAGCCTTTATCAAAAACAACAGCGACTTTCTTCTCCTCGTCAATGAAGAAACTCCCCAAACAAAACTGAAACTGAGGGCCAATGAGTTTTCTTATACTCACTGATAAGAACACCTTGCTGTTCCAAGACACCGCGTTGGGCTCAATCTTAGACGTGACCCAGATCTCCATCATTAATGTATCCCACGGCTGATATAAAACAGCAAGCTGCTCGTCTCTAACATTGGATACACTCAAAGCATCTTCAGATTCAACAAACTGAAACGGAAGAGGCAAAAGTGGTCCAAATGTCTCTCTTGTGAAATCAAAAGAGAGTAAGAAAAACTCTTCGTTTGTTTCACTTGTTTCGTAATACTTCTCTTCAGCAACCCAGAAGGCATTTCCCTTGAGAGACACGCCACTATTAATAGTCCCTAATTGCCAGTCTGGAGTGACATGAAAAACCCTCCATGAATTAGAGTTAAAATCGTAGATTATGAACTCATGAAAATGGGGTCTCAAACAAGTAATACACCTCAAGATTTTGTGGGATTTGCTGCTCTTGTCGTATCCGAGAGCATAAGAATAGCTGTCGAATTTGTTGAACTGATGTGTGGGCTCGATTGACCGGGTATGCCCCCAATACGGGTTCCAAACCACGAGCCTAGTCTTGGCTTGGGTGATGCTGATGCATAACAATAAACCGTCGCAGTGAAAGACTTGAGATATATCATCAACTTCGTCGCCTAAGCTAATAACTTTAGCTTCACGTTTTATACATGATGATGATGATGATGATGATGATTCAACGACGTTGTTATCAAGATTGACTCTCATCAAATAAACCCTAAAATTCATCATCATGACCACCATAAAGTAAAGAGTAAAGCATTAATTGGGCCAAAAATGTAACGAATGGGCCTGAGTGTTATAGGTCCAGGTAAGGGAAAGATGACGTCACTTAGTGGATGGACTAAAAGAGTGATATGATTTGGACTTCATAGTTCACACTGTTTCGCACCGGCGCGGACAAAGTTTTTTTTTTGTTCGAAATCCGACAACAACCCTAGATTATAAACAAAATAAACCAGTGTCTGCATAGAGGCAATGTAGATGTGATTTTTGCTGGAAAATGGACAAATCCCAGAAGAATCCTACTTCCCAGATCGGAACTTCAACTCCCAAATCCAAATTCGAGGTTTTTTTCCTTAATTTCCTCAAAGTTCACTCCTTTCGTTCTTTACAAGCTCTGCATTTTTTTTTTGAAGAAGATAGTGTTCTGTTTTCTGGGTTTTGCTTCATGTTTCTCGCTTCAGGGTTCTGCGATTTTTTTTGTTGTTTTTTTTGTCGACGAGGTCAATTTCATGAATTGACCAAAAAAGGTCTTATTTTGTTTCGAAAAATCAATGATTTTGTCTTTTTGGTAAAAACATTTTTAGCTGTGGATTTGCCTTGAGTCTAATTGTAATTGGTCTACAATGTAGGATTCTCCAGTGTTCAACTACATAAGCAACCTCTCTCCAATTGAGTCGGTCAAATCTATCTCCACTGCTCAAACGTTTAGCTCTCTTAGTTTCACATCTCCTCCTCCTGTGTTTACTTCTCCTCACGTCATTTCTCACAGAGAATCCAGATTCTTCAGATGGTAAACAACCAAATTCTCTTCTTGTTGTTTTAGTAGAGGATGATGATGTTTACTGTTGTAATTGGTGTTTGTTTTTTGTTGTTGTAGTCATAACTCTGTTGATCGTTCAAAGCACTTAGAATCTTTAGATGGATCTGCTGTTAAAGGAGAAGTTGTAGTACCATTAGTTGAAGATCTAAATAAAGAAGCTTCTTTGGAAGATGAAGAAGAAACTTCTGTTGAAACGTCTTCTGAGCTGCCACAGATCATGAAGTTCGATAGCCAAACTTCTGAGCATAGTGATTCACCTTGCACTGAAGATGTTGTTATTGAAGCTTCATCTGATCCTCCTCGAGGAGACAATGGTTCGTCATCCGAGGATGTCACGATGGGACTTCAGAATATGCTTGTTGTTCGGGAAGGGAATGACACTCCTGGTTGTGGACGTTTGATCTCAGATGCAACTGAGCTGTTAGTATTTCGATCTCCGAATGATTCTGAGGCTTTTAGATGCTTGGTCGATAAAATATCAAGCTCAGAAAGACGGTTCTGTGCTGGTGTCAAGTCTACAAAGCGGCCTGATATCAACAAAGATATTCCAGCCAATGGATCTAGTAATGAAAATCAGCCTTTGGCTGTGCTTCCTACAAACGAGGTAAATTCAGGAATACATTTTGAAATGACTTACTTTTCCCTCGAATGTGAATAGTAACTATATTTGGGCTTTTGATTAAACTGAGATGTTTATTTTGCGTTGTGTTTGTTTGTGGTAGTCTGTCTTTAACTTGCATCGTGGTGGCATGCGAAGACGCTGCCTTGACTTTGAGATGCCAGGGAAACGGAAGAAGGATATTGTTGATGATCAGCAATCTGTGTGTGACAATAATGTGGCTGGTGAATCTTCCTCGAGCTGTGTTGTACCTGGTATTGGTCTTCATCTAAACGCCGTTGCAATGTCTGCAAAGGACAGTAACATCAGTGTCATACATGGCTATTCCATATCTGGAGAGATTCAAAAGAGTTTCTCAGGCTCTACCACTCCAATTCAGTCCCAAGACACTGTGCAAGAAACTTCGGACCAGGCAGAAAACGAACCTGTAGAAGAAGTTCCCAAAGCATTGGTGTTCCCAGAGTTGAATCTAGGCAGCCTTAAGAAAAAGATGCAAGTTATTTCTTGAGTAAAGTTACATAACAGATTTGTATATCTACTTTATTTGTGTTTTTCTTATCTGTTGGCGTAAATGTGCAGGCGTAAATCTGAACAAGCTGGGGAGGGTGAGTCATGTAAACGATGCAACTGCAAAAAGTCTAAGTGTTTGAAGCTGTAAGCTCATACCCCCTAGCATCTCGTTAATTCCTACCTGTTCAAAATAAAAAACTGAATTGCCTTGAAGTAGTTAACCATTGTTTGACTCCCTTTTCTTTCTGCAGTTACTGTGAATGCTTTGCTGCTGGGGTTTATTGCATAGAGCCATGTTCATGTATAGATTGCTTCAACAAACCTATCCATGAAGAAACTGTTTTGGCTACCCGCAAACAGATTGAATCCCGAAATCCACTTGCATTTGCTCCTAAAGTCATCAGAAATGCAGATTCCATCATGGAAGCTAGTGTAAGAGCTCTCTATTCCATCT
>Ga0041059_1001025_pt1 | contig 22207 bp, 15 predicted proteins | sample AraColnosormetaG_FD_56232 | JGI IMG/M metagenome (GOLD analysis project Ga0041059, IMG submission 56232) | Arabidopsis roots microbial communities from North Carolina, USA - Col MF nosort | ecosystem: Host-associated > Plants > Roots > Unclassified | place: USA: North Carolina | collected... | reverse complement strand
CTCTAGTAATAGCTAGCAAGTTTTTCAAAAGTTTNTCAATTTTTTTTTTTTTTTGAAATTTTCATGTGTTTAAAAAAAAATTATAATGGGCCTAGAGCCGTACATCGTCTCAACTTCTAATTTCGCCTTTTCTTTCACCCGGCGTGTTAGTGAGTAATCGAACCATTGTGCATAGCTAAGGGAAAATAATTCGTATTTGATGCATATGAGTATGACTATGAGCAAAGTTCAATACGGTCACCTCGCGAACATTTGAGAGACAGAAATATGAAAATCATTTAGACGTTTTTTCATTGTACCGTTCAAGCATATATATTTGTAGAACCCGTGACATCTATCACCTATGTAGCCAAAATCCAAAATCTTATTTTGTCTGAATTCCATTATATTTTGCTTTCCCACTGTTTGAAATAAAATGGAAAAACGTTCTTGGTATCGTCCAAGCCGTGTAAATTATTATAGTTCTGATATTGCAGTATACGGTCGGTGCAGTAGAAACCATCTAACAAAGTTTATGCATATAAGTATGGCAAATTTAGTTGGCTGATTTCAATAATGTTTAGTGATTAGAAGGATTGAGTCAAAATGTTGTTTCGGATTCGAAACAATACCAAACACCAATTAATTTTTGCCAACCAAACCAATTTTTAGGAAAACTTATAGACGTTGGAATCGTTATATCACGAAATAATTCTCCTTGTGACAAGTTAGTTACACAAACTTGTAAGAATTAATAAGATTTAACTATAACCAAACATAGTTTTGGGTGTAAACTTAACGTCATACATCACTTGCACTTGATTGATGTGTAACGAGACTGTCTGATATGATGATATGCACATGATACTGTTACCACCTTTTCGCATCTTATGTCGAGCTTGATTTATTCGAATGTAGCCAAACAAGATATGTTAAAAGAGTACAATATGGGCCGAGTAAACTAATTTAGTAATTTCACAAAAAGAAAAGTATCACTTATATTTCGCACTAAGTCAGTTAGATTATGCTTAATGCCCATTTACTCAAAACTCGAAAGTGCCAAAAACATGGGCCGAGGAAGAAAAATAATCATATTCAAGCCCATCAATATACAGGCCCGTTTTTCCCAGAATGTCAAAATGGGTTGATTAATCAAGAATGCACAATTGTAATTCTCATAAATAGAAAACAGAATCTGACACCAACTACAGTATTTCATAAGTTGGACATCAATATGCTAGAAACAAGGAATTGTGAATCTTGTGATGGCAAGAGAACCCACACACCAATTTCTATTTTCTCCAACTAGGTCCATTTTAGTCCGCATGAGGCTAAAGCCTAAACCCCCACCGACGCAGACCATGGACACATCTGCCTATTCATTTTAGAGTGGTCAACCACAAGCCGGTCCAAAGCCTAAACCTTCAAATCAGGACAAAATTGGACCCCTAAACCAAAATTGGGTCAAAACAACTCAGTCCATTGCAACATCCCTAATTCATTTGCTATTGTCATCGCTCATCACTCATCAGCCAGTTGTTTTAATGATTGTGTATTGGACCTTTATCCACCGAGGGAATATCACCATCAGCTATAATCCAATAATAACCTCAAGTTTGCTTTGTTTTACTTTGCTTTAAACTTCTTTTGGATCCCTCCGACCACATCAAAGATCTGATTGGTCACATCAAAAAAACCCTCATGGGAATAAGATTATTATTAATTTAAATTCAAAAACCAAAACAATCTCCATCAACAACATTCAAGATTTCACTATCTTACAATATTTCAAAAAAAATGTATGTTTTGGGTTTTTTTAAGTAAAGGAAAAGTTGCAAACTTTAGGACTAACCTCGAGAATGCTGAAAAAGCAAAGGGAGGGGAACTCAAAATCAGCAAATGGGTATTTTTGTTTTTTGGACCAACGACTGGTCTCCTGCTTGCTTTGTTTTTGAGCCTGCAAACAATATCCAATCCTCAGTTTTAAAATATGTTACTTTGAGAACAGAACCTGATGCTTCAGAATGTTCTTAGTTTGCATGTGATTAAAAATATTTGTTATAAAGAAATTTAAATGACAACAGTAAAGAAAAGTGTAGTCAGATAAAGAAAAAGATCTTCCCTCATGAATAAATCAGATAAGGATAAAGAACAAATCATAATTAAGGGAGCAATATATCAAACAGAAGTGGTTCTTTTTGAATCATTGCATTGAGGATTAAGATCTGTTGATGAATCAACAAGGTGGGAAAAAGTACTAAGAGTAATTAGCATAACCAAACACAAACAAAGTACTAATTTCTTGAACTTTGGCAAGCAAATATTGAATCCCTCATGCTAGAATCTAATGGTAATTTCTACACTAGAGACAATAGATTTTATCTTAGACTACTATTACATAGTATTGCAGGCAAAAGTGACTATGTGGAGTTATGGTATGTGTTTTTTCGATATTGGTGTGATATTTGTGAGAAGATGTAAAGATGAAGTAGCACAAATAAACATGCAGCCGATGTTGTTGCTTAAAAAAGTGAGCTAGGGATCCTAAAGTGAAGGGGAGGAAGATCTTAGAATAATATAAAGAATCATTCTTAAAGAGGAAAAAAATAATGTATTTGTTTCTTTTCGAAGAGGGTTACTCTGTTGTACCTCTTTTTTGCCAAAGTTTAATGCTTTATATGAGTAGCTCCTGTAGGCTGTGTAGTAATGGAATAGTACCAACGGTTTGCATGGCCCACGGCTCCGGTCCTCTGTGTTCCTGCCGTTTTAACAAAACATCAAACAAAACCACTTTCCTTAACAACAAAGGAATTATACATAGCCAGAATCCACAACATTAAAGAGTGTAAACTTGAATGATTAAGATATAACCCATTGTTGTCAAAAAGTTAAAGGTATTGTATACTTCAAAGTACAATTTTGAAATCAAGGAAAAAGCTTTCGATACAATGAATATGCAATGCCATTGAACCGTAACTCAACTTTTCATGCTGTTTTTTTCGTAGTTTCGCTTAAACTATTCGTCAATATAATTAGAAACGAATACAACATATAATGGAACTATGGCAGCATAGGTAATTGGGTTATAACCAAAGCAGCTTATAGATGGTGTATACAAAGAATCTCACTAAACATGTTCACTGGTAAAAGTGTTCAAGAAAGTGTAAGTGTGTCAGTTTAACAGTCGCCTTCAACGACGTGGCTAGTTAGGAAGGTCTCCAGAAACCCAAATTAGGCTAATTTCCAGTCAAGATTGGAATGAGATGGATATGGTTAGACAAAAGCAAAGGATAAATGTAGAGATGTAGGGAAACCAATGAAGAAAGATACTTAACTTCCCAGCGGTTTTCGTGAACTGAACTCTTTTGTACAATCATTGTCAGATTCTTTCATAACAGCCTTAATCTACTTAGATTTCCAAAGCAATGTTTTTTAAGTGAATCTAAATTCCCCAGGGTCACAGGGACCCACTGTGCTTTTACACTTTAAAGCTTCCTCCAAATCCCAATAACTGATATATAACATGACTATATCTACAGGAAGGAACACACACAAAATCAGAACTCAGAAGGGCTATAATCTCATAACTCCTAACCTTCTCATTTCTTTGAAGAAAAGAAAGATACTCTGAATCTTCTTGTCTGCCTAAGAGCAGAAATGTTGGGTTCCAGTACAAGATCAATGTTTTTTCTTCTCGTCTGCATAGGATTACTAGCAGACAACAGATATAATGTCTCAGCCATGAGACATAGAGAGTTTTTCCTCAAAGAAACACAAGCAGAAAAAGCAGGAGTTCAGACAGAGGAAATTTCTAAGCTCAGGAGCATCGGTGTTCAATTCAAACACACCCTTGAAGATCAAGAAATGCTCAATAAAAACCGACGCGTTCTCGAGGAAGTTAACAAAGATAAAATCAAAGCTGAGGAGACACAAGAACGAAAGAATAAGACAGAAGACTCATTCAAATCAAGCAAGAGACGTGTAAGACGAGGATCAGATCCTATCCACAACAAAGCTCAGCCATTTTCTTAAACGGCGCAAGAGAAATCAAATACAGAAAAAGGCAATATACTATAGAAACGCAAGAAGAAGAAAAGGGCATAACAATCAACCTTATCAAAGCTGGAGGTAGGTTAGTTGGTTATTCTCAGGGTTTATTTTTCAAGTATAGGTTTTGATAAGAACACACAATATGGTGAAGCCATCAGATTATGCAGAACAGCATTATCTGTTCAGATACACCAAGAGAATACATATTTGTTTTCAAGATATTTCTTTGACCAAGTCCCCACTCTATTGTTTGCATTAGTTCGTATAAGTTTTGTTCTTTCTGCAATGCTTTTGACTCCCACCAAAACATGTCCTATGTATATAACATATCTCAAAAGTTTTGATTTTGCTACAACTTCACTATGCAACCTCTATTTTCACACAAATCACATTTGCACTTGAAAGGTAAACAATTCTGTCTTTCTAACAAATATCAAACTTATCATTTGAGTGAAAATGAAAATCTAAGAAATTGGAATTCTAAGGATTCTTCATGAACGTAGCCTTAAGATCAACCTTCAAGAAATTTACAATCACATGAAGATTTTAGTGGAACTAATACCTACATTGTGATGCGATCCAACTAATAATCGGTAGATCAACCTCTCAAAATCGAAGTATTACTTAGGCGCCATGAAAACCAGCGGAATACGAGGACTTACAGTTATTCTCCGAATACATCTTCCGGCGAGTTTAACTCCGCCGCCGGATCAGCAGTTTCCTCATACGGTGGGGAGGAGAATCATTGGCACCTAGCCGCAAGGAACGGCTCGCTACGACGGTTCAGTCGCCGAGGGCCTAACGGTGCTACCAGAGAGCTTAGTTTAGTTGTTAGGCCCAGTTCATAAAAATAACTCTCTTTGGGCCTAGGCCTTTAGATATTTTTTTATCCTGCCCAGCCTTGATGTGTTTGATTTGTGCTCGATGATTAAAGTTAAATCCATCTTTTAACTTTAAGAAAAAATTTGCATAAATTAATAGATTTATCGTTGTCCATCAATAAAATGGATTTATAATTTTACTATACAATTTTAATGATGGAAATATAAAAATAGTTTTTAAAAAAAATATGTATCTTGTTTGAATCTAATGTTAAATTGTATTCAAAAACAAAACAAAAAAACATTGATACATATGAATGTAAATTTTTCTTAAAATAAATTATTAAGAGATTCTATGATCTATCTTCACCTCTTCTTCTTAGTACGCTCAAACGGATTTCATGTTCTTGTCAATCAATTTAACGATTTTCTTCGTGGTCGAAGATTGGTCTCGTGCCTCCTCTCATTTCTTTATCACTAAATAAAGAGTATCGTGTTTTGAAACAGTACTTGGGAATAAATTTTGTTGTGGAATCAAGATCTTTACTCGCAAGCTCTCTCGTGATATCCTTCTATTTTGTCTGAGTTATCAGCTCTTCCCACACCTTTCTCGAATACTGGCATTGAAAAAACAAATGCTCTCTCGTCTCCAACGGATTTTTACAAAATACGCAATTTGTATCCGCATTTTGGTTCCATTTAATCATTCTTTATTATGTTGCAACTTTGCTTTTCACAACCAGTCAAGTGACAACATCATACTTTGGAGTAGCTTTGGAAAAACTAACTTCTTTGTATCCTTGCATCTCCGGTTTAGCTATGCATATTTGTGACCACGTCTCTTTAGAGACAAATTGCTTACGGTAGTTATCGTTTTTTATCTAGTCTTTGTTTCTGTTTATTTTTCTAGTAGTGAATTTTAGCATTTGTTATTTATCTAATTAAGTCTTACTTTGTGTCATTTACCTACTTATTCAATAGGTATATACATAGATAGAAACGTTACGCAAAAATGACCCCATGATCATATGACATTTAAAATTTCGGCTACAAATGACTTTTTCTCCAACCTTAGTGGCCGGTTTGCGGGATGCGCGTGCTATTTCGGTCATTGACAAGATCGTTAGGAGATTGTTCTAATCCGTCTTTATGATTCTAATTGTGATACGAGTAAATAAATTGTTAAATCAAAGTCTCTGTCAACGAATTATTAGTAAAACAATAAATACGTTTATTTAATTATTTTTATTGTATGGTCAAATATCTCCCGATTGTTGTAAATTGGATTCTAATTAAGCGTGATTGGTGACTAGGTTTATGATAAACGACAAAACGTAACACCAACTGTTATTCATTTATTCTCCTCGCAAACAATGCTTTAATTAGTCTCATTTCAGGGATCAGACTCTTAACTATACATTAATGAATAATTTATATGCCTTTCAATAAGATTTTAAGTTAATTAAACGAGTATCCAAAGCTTAACGAAATGAATGTTGATGTCTGATTTGTTTTGTTACTTTAATTCTAAAGAGTAAAGACCTTAGTAATTATAATTAATAACAAAATTAGCCATGCAGTTTGATCTTACCAATAACATTCACATGTAGTAACATTGTAACTTATAAGAAAAGGTTCATCATTTTTTTCATGAATGGATCATCATAAAAGTAACAATAACTAGTCACAAAATGTTCCTTCAATTTTTATTTTTTTGATAGAAACTATATTTGTTGTAAAAACAAACCCTATAAGAATCGATATGGAAAATGGCTAATGAAGATTCAAAATAATTGTGGGGTACTTAGAAGAGGAAGACTTGAAGACATACACCACATAATTGTGACCCAAAAGCTAATCAATAACGTAAGCAAAATGCGAAAGAACACTAAATTTCGGCGCCACACTAATGACAAGAAGTGAGAATAAAAGGTCGGTAAGAGATAAGAGTCTTTCCAAAGGGTGGTTAAGGAATTTAGACATTTAAATTTCATGATTAATTACGAAACATGAAGTTTGGCAATTGTCACAACAAACTCTTCTTTGCTCCACGATTGAGTCAAGTATTAAGTATTCGTGCGAAAGAAGTTCTTTTAGAGGTGTTTTCGGTAATCTACAAAATCTTCTAGTTGTTTAGCACTTTTCCTTTTGGAACGAATTAGTACATTAGCATAAGTCAAATATTTCACTAGAACACGTAATACCTATACTAGTAAGAAATTTTATTGACTTTATTGTTTAGTTAGATTATCGTTATAGGAAAATTTACGATTTTAGACCTCTAGATAAGAAAATGGTCCCTAAACAGAATCAAAATTGAAAAGATTAAAACGTTTTAGTATAAAAATGCAGGGGTGATACAGTGAAATTAACAGAAGTATGGGGTGGTAACGTAAACTCTTAAAAATAAGAAACTGTAATATGTACAGTGGAATATGAAACTGCAGGGCAGCTGTAATTGTCCTTTAGTACGATGCATGTAATGGGCTATTGCCACGTATACACTTTGGACTCAAATCTTCCAACTAATCCCATCCTCTCCTTCGAATATATTCGATTAATTAAAATTTTATGTCACGCTCAGAAATTATTCATCTTTTTTATTTCTTTTACACAACAAGTTACCCACTGGTGAAAGTGAAAACCCATATCTTACAAATGTCCCGTAAAATCATTGCTTTCTGATAAGACCTCAGATTCAATATTTTATACAGGTTCAAAGTGTATAGTCTGTCTATATAACGTATGAATAGATATCAAAACTAGTGACTAAAATATTCAAAAAAATCTCTGTTTCACCAAAACAAGAAAAAAAAAAAGTAAAAAAGAAGTTGTGAATTTTCATTGATATACAGTGAGTGTTTTCTTTCTTTTGCTGTATGTTTTGGACGTTTGTGAGTAAGCACTTATTATTATTTTCCAAGTCCTAATTATATTTCATCACTGCCATGTTCTTTACCGATATAATTACATCATCGTCACATGCACTTACATAATTATCCTTTTTTAATAAATAAAATAAAACTACAAAACCTAATCTTCTCATTAATCACAAAAGCAAAAGATTTAAGTAAACACACTATAAAGACAGAACTAAACAAAAGCTATGGATTTGTCTTCCAAACCACAACAACAACTTCTAAACTCTCTTCCCATCGCCGGAGAACTAACTGTCACCGGAGAAATGGGTGTTTGTTACAAAGAGTGTTTGAAAAACCACGCGGCTAATCTCGGCGGCCATGCTCTCGACGGTTGCGGCGAGTTTATGCCGAGTCCCACGGCTACTTCCACCGATCCTTCTTCTCTCCGTTGCGCTGCTTGTGGCTGCCACCGTAACTTCCACCGCCGTGACCCTTCCGAGAATCTCAACTTCCTCACCGCGCCTCCGATTTCTTCTCCCTCCGGCACTGAGTCGCCGCCGTCTCGTCACGTGTCTTCTCCTGTTCCTTGCTCTTACTACACCTCAGCTCCTCCACATCACGTGATTCTCTCTCTCAGCTCCGGTTTCCCTGGACCGTCAGATCAAGATCCAACGGTGGTTAGGTCAGAGAACAGTTCAAGAGGAGCAATGAGGAAACGAACAAGAACCAAATTCACGCCGGAGCAGAAGATCAAGATGAGAGCCTTCGCAGAGAAAGCTGGTTGGAAAATCAACGGATGTGATGAAAAGTCGGTGAGAGAGTTTTGTAACGAAGTTGGGATTGAGAGAGGAGTTCTTAAAGTGTGGATGCATAACAACAAGTACTCACTTCTCAATGGCAAGATCAGAGAGATCGAACATGGCCTGTGTCTGAACACTCACAGCAATGATGGTGATGGGTCTTCATCTTCTTGAAGAAAGATTCAAGATTCGGGTTAAACCGAATTAGGATACTTTAATTTGGGAAAATATGAGCATTAACCGGTTTAAAATCATATAATAGTGTCTTTTCTCTAACATGTAATCGATCTTGATATAAATATTTATGCGGTTTGATCTTTTCTATTTTCATCACTTTGACAGAGATGTGGTCAGAGATCACAAATGGGTTTGGTAATAAATAAGTTTTTAAATCGGAGGTTGAAACGAATTTTGATAGACCATTTCTAATTATAGTAAGTGCATAAGCGCTAATTGTGATCGTAGAGATCAAAAGATTCGTTTCTTTGTTTACTTTCTGATTATTCAATGTTATCTTCTGTATTATTAGAAATAAATCTCCTGAACTTTAGAGATAGAGTAAGTAAAGTTTGCTTAATGAAGATACGACGACGTGGTTATTACGAATTGCAACAAACTATGGCGTGGCGGAATATAATTAGGTCACTGGGCGGCACATTTTTGTTGTTAATTTATATGATATGATTAAAAGTTATTAAAATGCTGGCTTATCTCTTTCCATTTAGGGATAAGCTTTGGCAACACCAATCTTGCTTATTTATCCTAATTAAGTACAATGCAGATGTTACGATTACTAAAATATCTACTATGTGCAATGATTTGGCTCTTCCCGCACCACTGATATTAAAAATTCGTTTTTTTTCTTTCATTCATCATGTATTAACGAATCATAGCGAATGCTTTATCACGTATAAATGGTCGTAAGTTCAATGCCGGAGACAAAGTATTTTACCATGTATGTACGAAGTAACGAAGCCCAAGCCTTAACAAAAGGCCGGTACGAATATCCATGCCAGATAGATCAATGTATGCAAAAGCTCTATGTAGATACGAGTAACTGCATGCAATGATTAATGATCAATATATGGTACACAAATTGTTTAACATGCATTTGGCGGATAAAATAATTTACATTATAGATCGGTATATGTGTTTATGGTTGGATGATTGAATTTTTTGTATGCTACTAATTAAGATTCCGATTGGACAATATTCCAATACCTAGCTAATATCGATTTTAGATGTTAGTGGTCCGATTAATTGATGATGTAGATATCAAATTCTTATATCAGTGGATCAAAAATATGATACACGAAGACATGTTACATAATGATGAAAAAAGTAGCAACGGATAATCCCCATACCAACAGTATGTAACATGTCTTCGTGTATCACATTTTTTAGATGATATTTCAAAAAAAAAGGTTTTTATTAGTTAGATGTTTTCTTTTGTTGGAATATGCAAAGAGGAAAGCAATGTAAAAAATTCCATTATAGCTAAAGCCCATTGTAGTTTTTGATTTTTGAGACTAGACCCAATAACACACTAAAGGACACTAATCGAACCAAGTATCTTAGGGATCCGTTAAGTCTTTCACCAACCGGAGACTTGGTCAAGTATAAGTATAACCGTTGAAGCATACCATAATCCAAGTCAAAGATCAGAATCCTTCAGTGGGGATCTTGCATCCAAAATCGATATGTATAGTCACGGTGGCAATTTTGAGCCAAGCCAGAGACGAAGCAGCTCAGGAAAACTCATCATGCTTTACTTTGGATTGGTAAGGACACTGATAAGTTGATCACCACATGGAACATCTTTATCATCTATCTAGTGTGTATTTATGTTAGATAAATGATTATCAAGAGAGGTCTTCTTGGGTTGGGAGATGTATAAGGTAGTGATTAAGATGTATATAAACACATTTAAATGAGTCAAATGGTTAAATAAGTCAATTTTTTGTTTGAAGTAAAATAAAATAAATAAGTTTCTTTTATAAAGTAAACAAAATCATTTTACCTTCTTTACAATTTATAAGATAAAACATGCACCAATCACCATTTATTAAATCTAGTTTCCATTTTACCTACATTAAAAGAGGATGGGATACGTCAGCATCAATGTCTGGTCCAAATTTATTGAGACACGTGTAGCCTTGCATCTCTATTGCACGTTGAAAATGAAACGAAAATGATAATTAATTTGCTTAACACCTAAAAGAAAAGGACTAATAAACGATCGCACTCGAAATTAAAAAGGAATTTTCAATTTCAACGTAACACGAGCATCTGCCAAATGCTCTCGTATAATAGTCAATCAATTTTGTTTTTGGACCGTGACTTGGCCATGTTTGGACGGTCGAAGACCAAAATCTCTCACGCGACTATCTACAATTCTACATGTTACCCAAACTCATTAATACACCTATAAGGCTACAAGTGTTCACCAGCAGCTACACATAACATGAAACTGCTGATATTTTTCGTTGGTCGCCCCCCCATAGGCATGTATGTCCGGGCTCGACCGTGACCCGATCATACCTTTACTTGATCTATATCTTCCAACTTTTCTAAATAGTTATGAAACGCTAATTATCTTTACTATTACAACTACTTTTTTTTTGTGATATAACTATAAATATCATTAAAAATGAAAAGTTTAGGGATTACAAAATGTAACACCTATAACTTTTTAAGTCAAAAAACAAGGCTACAAATATTTATGAAGACACCAAAGTGAAATCACCTAATCCAAAGTTGCATTAAATTTCTAAAATGCTTCATTTGTCTTCGAGGACTGATTACAGTTATGATATCTTTATCCATCAGCTCAAAAGTGGTATGGTGAGACGAGACTGTGAGATTGTGAAGAACATTATTCCACTGCTTCCAAATGTGATAAATTGTAGTTTGAGATGTTCGAACTACCCATTTAAATAATAAATAATAAATTCTTTAAAACTACTCAAATCCGAATTTTACTCGTTTAATAAATTATCCTATTTTAATAACAAATTACCATCATCATATCTCTTATTTGCATTTCACAAACATTATTTTTTAATTCTAAAATCTATATACTTTTACCAGCTTGGTATCCGATATTATCCTATTTTTGGCTTGTTCACCCAAATGTACAATCTGCAACTTTAGAAAAGAAATTAGGTTTAAAGATGATATTCATGAAAGAAAATCTCATATGTGACCAAAGAAAACAATTTAAGAAAATCTTAGATTATGACTTTAGAAAGATGATATTGTTTCTTTTCTGACAAAAAACCAAAAGAGATGATTTTATTAAATAACAGTTGAAACTCCAAGAGAAAAAGGGCAAGTGAACCAATGAATGTTTTGAAGCAAAGTGACAAATGGAGAAGAACCCGAAAAGCAATGTAAAGTTTGACTCTTGAGTTCTCCCACGTCGAACCATGTCCGTTCTCCGATAAAAAAAAAGAGTAAGTTTCATTACAGTTATTCGAATAATTTTAATTCAAATCCTAATGTATTTGATATTAATATTCATTTTTTTCCCAAGAAAACAAAAAACTTTATTCTCTTCTTCCTTTTGGACATCTTAAGCACAAGGCAAAAAAACATTCAAATCAGAAAGAAAAAAAAGAAGAGAAAAATTACAAAATTGAATGAGAAAGCGAAATGTCACATATATATAAAGAAGAGTTGTGTAAGAGTGAAATAATTTCCCATCCACAAATCTCGCACCTGATTCCATAAATTGATCAGTTTTTCTTTCTTTCTTTCAACGCATATCTAGTGACTCTGTAACACTTTCTATGTCCGAATTCGTCTTCTCCAATAGTAAGAGATTTTGACAATTTTCTTGGGGGAGAAAAAATCATAAAAACACTAATCATGTGTACCCTTGAAGACGTTTTGTGTACTATTATGTTAACGCGTTGAAATTAACGATGATGGGTATTGTTACGACGAAGACGAAGACTTATACAACTACTAACTTCGATTTCTCCAATAAAGGTTTTGGTGTTGGTGGTTTGAAACAGTTTGTGTACGGAAACACTTTCATTGTTCTCGATGCTTTCTGGGTTTCTTTCTCTAATCTCTTCAGGTAAACGTTTTTGCTTCTTCTTTATTATTCTTTGTTCTCTGTTTTTTTGAGTTCTTATTGGTTAATGGGTTTGTTTTTATTTAGAGTTAATCCAGACAAAGAGACAAGCTTGGTCTTGTTCGAGAAACAGAACACAAAAGATTCCTCTGTTTTTGGAGATCATCAAGATCAAAACCAAATTTGTGGAACACAAGACGATGATCAGATGGAAAGCTCTCTGGTTTCGATTAGCAAGAGATGCGAGTTTTATTCCGACAACAAAAGTATCGTTGGTTTTGTAGAAGAACCTAAAGCGTTTAGCTTTAAGTTTCATGAGTATTCTGCTATTACTGTTCAGGAGGAGGAGAAGAAGAAGATGGTGAGTTTCTCTGATGAAAAAACGAGTTCCATGGTTTTGGAGAAATCAGAATCAGATGGTTTTATGAAGGAACACGTGAAAGAAGAGATGTTGGTTTATGAGTTCATGAGTTGTGGTGTTTTAAAAGAGTCATTGGTTCACGAGAATCTTGTTGGTGGTGAAGACAACTTGTTTGATGATGATGATGGGTTTATAGAACTAAACCCAAGTTTACAGATTTCAAACTTTGCTTATGGAGAAGAAGAAGAAGAAGAGTTTATACACAGAGAAGAAGAGATGAAAATGGGCTTTGATGAACAAGAAGAGGTATATGATGAGTTTGATGATGGTTCAGATTCAGATGATGATGAGTTTGAGCATAGTGATGTGATTGAGAAGTTGAAAACAGAATTAAGGACTGCAAGGACAGGAGGATTGTGCACTATTCTTGAGGAATCAGAGACTCCATTACAAGAGCTGAAACCACTCAAGATTGAACCAAAACCAGATCAACACAAAGACAGAATTGCTGAAATTCACAAGGTTTACAAGAACTACGCGGTTAAAATGCGAAAACTCGATGTCATCGATTCTCAAACAATGCATTCCATCAGTAAGTCAATCTATTCTCAATTCAATTTTCAATCAATGTTCTTAGCAGACTATTACATCATTAGCAATGACGTATCTACAGAGTCTTAAATTTTTGTCTGATTCCAGCTTTTACTTTGATTGTGAGGACATATTGTTGAAGAATGTCTCTTTCCTTCTTAAATGTTTTCTCAACTACTCAAAAGTGTTAGTTGAGTATATAGTTAACATTTTTGGATTTGATTTAACAGGTTTGCTAAAGCTAAAAGATTCATCTAAACCTAGTAGAAACACTGATAAACCGCCTAAATCGTCTCTGCATCAGAATATATGGCCATTCAAGAAACATACGCTTGAATGTGACCCGAGTGAGAGACTTGTGAAAGAAGCAAGCAGAGACTTTGAGACTGTCTATGTAGGCCAAGTTTGTCTCTCGTGGGAGATGCTTCGATGGCAATACGACAAAGTCTTGGAATTTGATTCACAGGTTACTACTTATCAATACAACTTAGTAGCTGGAGAGTTTCAGTTATTCCAAGTTCTGCTTCAACGGTTTGTGGAGAATGAACCGTTTCAGAACTCCTCTAGAGTTGAGACTTACTTAAAGAACCGTCGCCATTTCCAGAATTTCCTTCAGATTCCACTTGTTAGAGGTAACAAAACATGTTTTCATTATTCTTTATAGTATATACTGAACCTTTCTTGCTAATACCATAATCTGCAAAGTTTTCAGATGACCGTTCTTCGAAGAAGAAATGTAGATATGAAGGAGAATTCGCGGTAAAGACTGAAATGTTGAGAGAGATTATCCGAGAGTCGATGAGTGTTTTCTGGGAGTTTCTTTGTGCAGACAAAGACGAGTTTACTTCAATGATGAAAGTTTCTCACCAAACTCAAGTCTCTCCACAGGATTCTTTAGACCTTGAGCTCTTGACAGATATCAGAACTCATCTCCAAAAGGTATTTAAAAACTTCAAATTCTTGCTCTCATTTTGTCAGATTACATCAATGTTTAACAATTCACTCAAGAACCTGTTCTTGGCCTAATGTAGAAAGAGAAGAAGCTAAAGGAAATACAAAGAAGCCAAAGCTGTATAGTGAAGAAGTTAAAGAAGAATGAATCAAAGAGTAGTATTGGTGTGAAGGATGAATTACTAATAGCTAAAATTGAACTGAGACTGGTTTCAAGAGTGATGTACATGTCGAAACTTACTACTGAGAAGTTACATTGGTGTCAGGAGAAACTTGAAAAGATCAGCTTCAACGGTCGGAAGATTCATATGGAACCATATTTCTCGTTGTTACCTTGTTGAGCCATCTCTGCGTATAGATTAGATCATAGATGTTGGAACAATATGGCTTCATCAGATCCAGGAAGATGTCTTTTTGTTGTTGTTCATATCTTCCTGAGAACAATAGTATATCTAATGAATGATATGTGGTAGCTTAGCGTTTTTCTTTCTCCTCTAATCACCACAACATCTGGAATCACCTCGAAGAACATTTTGAGAACTAGAAGTAAAGTTGATTAACATTTGGTACATGAACACAAATCTTCTTGAACGTTGTTGAACTAGTGATTACTGATTAATGAATAATTAAAGAAAAGACAAACGTTCGAAAGATGGGCCTTTGGGCCAAGTCATATTTGGATTATTATGTAAGCATTAACAAGCCCATAAAATGTCGTCCATTGATGATCATAAGTCAATATGTAATCTGAACCGTCCGATCTAGGGCTTTAGGTGTTGAAGTGAAAAAAGACCCTATATAAAGATAATATAGCTTATAAAGTCTCTTCTCTGCTCCGTCAAGCTGAGGAGGATAAAAACCCTAGGGTGAGTGAGACAGAGAGAAGCGAAAATGGTGCAGCGCCTTGTTTACCGATCACGACACAGTTACGCCACCAAATCCAACCAGCACAGGATCGTCAAAACTCCAGGTCTGTTCTGTTTCTTCAATCGCATATGCTGAAATTCACAAATCTGTATCCATGGATCTATAAGATTTGAAATGTATTGACGTATTGATGATTTGCAGGAGGTAAATTGACGTACCAGACCACTAAGAAGAGAGCTAGTGGACCTAAATGTCCCGTTACCGGCAAGCGTATTCAGGGTGTTAGTATTCTTCAGATTCATATTCTCTCCGATTTGAGTCTAAAGTTACATACTTTGTTTGATTTTGGATTGACCCATTTGATTGTTTTGAGGTTATTCTATTGATTGATGCAAATGTAGTAGTTTAGGTTTGGTTTGTTTGTGCTTATTGACGGTCTTGTGCTGGTTAGATGAATTCAACATCAGTAGATAACTTTATCATAAGCTAAATGTAGTGCCGCTTTGTCTTTTTCAAGTTTTCTCTGTGGAGTAAGCTTTAATCTTGGTGGCAGAAATAGGTAAATCATCTTGGAAACTTTTCACTAGGTTTAGATTTGTTTGTTTTGCCATCTTGATGGTAAATTGTATTAGTTTTAGATTCTGTATTGTATTGATTTCTTCTTGTGCTTATTGACGGTCTTGTGCTGGTTAAGATTAATCCACACCAGTACATAACTTTATCATAAGCTAAATTTAGTGCCGCCTTGTCTTTTCAAGTTTTCTCCTTTTGTATGTAAGGAATCACTTTTATACTTGGTGGCATAAATCTTCAAACATCTTGTAAATTGTTCATAGTTTGGTTTACAGTAATCTTAAAGTTGATGGAGTTGTTTCAGCCATTTTCCTTCAGCATCTAATTTATATCTCTTTGGTTGTTTAGATTCCTCACTTGAGGCCAACTGAGTACAAGAGGTCACGTTTATCAAGAAACAGGAGGACCGTGAACCGTGCTTATGGTGGGGTTTTGTCTGGTTCTGCTGTTAGGGAAAGGTTCGTTCTTGAGTTCAATTTTGTATTTGCTTTGTGCCTTTGTAACCAAAGACAAATCTTAATGGTTGTTCTTGTGTGTTACAGAATCATTCGTGCCTTCCTTGTGGAGGAGCAAAAGATTGTGAAGAAGGTTTTGAAGCTTCAGAAGGCAAAGGAAAAGGTTGCTCCCAAGTGATCTAGACCCTATTAGTTTTTATGTTTTATGGCTCTGTTCTAGCGATAGTACTGGTTGCAGAGAAAAACATTGTGTACTCATCAAAAAATTTAAGCTTTTTTGTATTGGTTTTGGATCTTTGGCTCTGTCTACAATTCGTTTCGGTTTTCGTTTCTTGTTCATGTTGAGTTCACATTTCACGTTTTCAATTCTTACCCCCGAAACTTCCTATTGGTTACAAATGATTTATACTCTTTTTTTCTCTTTTGAGCCTAAAACTTTAACTTCTGCAATATTTGTTACATGAGTGATTATCTATAATAGATGGTTGTGCAAATTTCTTTGGCCTCGTTTATTTTAACCCCCACCAAATTTAGTAGCGTTCTTTCTTAACATCTCCCAAAGCATATCTTTGCCACGATGGAGTGATACTGATTGATTTGTGCCAAAAACATGATTCGTTTACGAACTTAAGCACTTCAATATCATCACAAACTAAAAGAAAACAGAGAATTCGTATTAACTAAGTACTTAGAGACAACAACCTTGTACGTTTATTGGTGATGACTACGAGGATCATCAGAGAACGACAACTTTGGATGATGTAGAGAGTCTTGGAATGGCAAGGAGTTCTTTTAGGATGACAGAATCTTCTTTCTTCACGGAATCATCCAAGCATAGGGTCAGTTTCTTGAGGATGGTTGAATTCTCAAGTAAGTAACTCACTAGTTTCATCTCCATCGCCTCTCCTTTCAATGGCCTTTCTATCTTAACATACTCGAGAGATGATAGGAAACGCCTAGGTCCCGGCAAAATAATATTTTCTCCCTTCTCCTGATAACTAGCAGATTTCTGCATATACCGAGTGAAAGAAACACAAGTTCAAGATATGATAAACTTTCACCATTTTGCATCTTAATAAGAATTTCATGGTTCAATAGACAATACTCACCACGACAAGAGTTTTTAGATTCGGGCAGCTCTCAAGAAAGATTGGCAACATTTCCCACATGTAGCCGTAAAACTCAACACACAAGACAGATAGGTTACGGAATAAGGGTAGTCGTTCACATCTTGAGAAATCATAGATAACCTGTAAGGAAAAAAAAAAGTATCAGGAAAGAATAAAGTTACACATTCAATCAAATAGCAAATTCAACATTGTAGTGTACCTCAAGAGTACTCGAAAAAATGATCATATCTTTAATAGTAGAGATGCCGAGGAGAAAATTACGTATCATAGTTCTCTTTGGTAGATCATCTGGATTAAACTTATTCACGGAACTCAAGTTAAACACAATATCGATATCCGCTTTGACAAGCTTACCGGGTTTATTAAGTATAAAACTTGCAACTCGATGATCACTTAGCCTCAAATACTCAAGCTTGGGAGCATCAATTGAAACAACAAGATCTTCAACCACACCCTCATCACTATCCGCAACATGAGTGAACCTCAACAGAGACTGAGACCGCACACGTAAAACTTCAATCTCATCACAAAAAGACCTCTCAATAGTCAAGCTTTCAAGAACCGGGCATTTCGTAATCAGCGTTTCTAACCCCATATCGTCAGCAAACTTAGTTATAATCAGATCCATAACTTTGAGTGAAGGTAAAGAAACAAACTCGGGACTAGCCAAAGTTAATCCACAAAGCTTTAAAGATACCAAACTCTCACAAGTGTAAATGCTTGAAGGTAACTGAACCTCCCAACTCCCATACGAATCATCCAAAACATCGATATGTTGAACTTTACGCGTGACGATAGTGTTGATCCAACGTCCGATAAGAAAAATGTCAGGGTCATACTCGTCATCACAATCATACTTCAAGATAAATTTTTGTAAGAATGATTCACTGTTGAAATCGAGAAAGCTATCAACAAAACTCAAGAATGTGTTGAACTCTTGGAAATCAGTATTGTCTAGGTCTAAACCAGGTACGTGTTTCCAGAGATTTCTCCATCTACGGGATAAAACACTAGTCTTAACAACATCTTTTGTGGGAAGATTCAAGAGTACCTCACATAGCAAACAATCTGGTAATTTGCTTATCCAATCAACTTCATCAGATCCTTTCGCACGAACATGTTTCTCTCTATCTTCATCCATGAAAAGAAAAAAAATATCGAATCGATAAGAAACCCTCAAAAACTTAAGAGAGTATCGAATCGACAGTTGTACAAGAAAAAAACGAGTCTACAGTTAATACGACATCGTTTTATAGTATAAATCGCATTGTATTTGTATAACGGGCCTTATGGGCTTTAGAGAAATAAGAACATAAAAGAAAACGCATTATAATTTGAAACGATGAGTTTGATGAAGAGATCATGTAAACATGTAGTTGTTGAACAACTTTGAGATCTGATGTGGTTGTGTTTCTTGTGGGACAAGCAAAAGGCTTCGCAGGTACTGTTTTATTTAGTCTAGACACTACTAACGAGTAGCAAAGAATTGCTCCATGTGGTAATCAAACATCTGGAGGATTATTAAATCTGTAATATTTCATCTTGCACTACAATACTTCTAAGAATATCCAATACTAAAATGTGAATGTGAAGAAATTATAAAACAAAATCAACACAAAATCTTTCAAGAATGGCCTCGTAGATGGATAGATTATAAAAAAAACATGTTTGTTGTAGTAATATTACATGCAAAACAAAAACCGAAAGTAGAACAACAACTCAATAATGTTTATATACAAATCTCAAACTCCAAGCTAAATTCGCTCTTGAGAAGAAACGCAAAACGCAAAAAAACCAGTTCTGTTTCTGATTTTAAAACTACACCTCCAATAACACAAAGTATCATCCATTTCTCCAACCTCAGGGCAGATACATAACATATATCCAAACTCCAAAATCTTAATCGTCTTTGAATTCTTTAGTCGGGCGAGCTTCGAATCCTCCATCTTCTCTTTTCTCAAGCGAGTAAGGCATGTAAGTTCCAAGAATCCGATCCCACATGACAAAGAAAGGCTGAGAGAAATTGTATTTGGTTCCATAGAGCTGATGATGGATATCGTGGTAAGCCGAGTTGTTCTTGAAGACCATATGGAATAAGTTTCCAGGTAGCCAGAGACCGCAATGGTCGTCCACGGTTTTGATCGTGGCGAAAGAGAAGAAGAAGATGGAAGTTCTTGGAGACATACCAGAGACTAGGAAAGATAAGGCGCCTCCAATTGTATCCAAGAGAAGACCTTCCACTGGATGGTTGTATAAAGCTCCATATGCATAAGGGACGATAAGACGGTGGTGTTGAGAGTGGATATGTTTGTATAAGAACTTGTTCTGATGCATATATCGATGCATGAAGTATTGCCATGTGTCGAGGACTATCATGGCAGTCACAAACTGTCTTGCTAGGACCAAGAAGGAAAACTGTTGCGCTTTGTCTGCTTCGGCATCACTTCCCGTCACCTGTATAGACAATGAAGAAGCATATTAGAAGAAGGTTAAAAGCAAAAACTAGTACAAACAGAAAAGAAGATATTCCATGATATTGATGAGTCAATTCTATCAGCGGCATGTCTAAGCAAATCCATACATTACAAGTACTCAGGATCAGACGAATTCAAACCAAGAACCGATGATGCCGCTTCATTCCAGTTCAACAAAAGAACCGATGATGTAGTCATTCCAGTTCAACAAAACAACATTCCAGTTCAACAAAAGAACTTGCTTAAGCTTAAAGATCACAATTAGCAAGGTTTACTATGTTTGTTGGTTTTCTCATCAGATAAGCTGATAAGAACCAGTCCTCTCTGAATCTAACACAAGTAAGGAACAGAGGACCAACGGAGCCTAAGATAGAGTCCTTGGTTGAATTCTAGAGCAGCCTAATAAGGTCTGCCAAGTCTAAACCCTATTGCCAAATCACAGAACAATCCCTATTGATACTTTCCTCTAAAGCTCTTAACTATTGTTAGAACAGTCAATATATGATCCAACTTTAAGATCATTAATACATAACCCATTTCTCTTTATGGGTCGAAAGACAACATCAACCCAAAAAGTTAACCTTTTTAAAAACAAAAATCTTAACCATCCAATTCCACACATAAAAAGTCAGCGTCAGATATCAAAATTCCCCAATATGTTTTACCTAACTTTTCACTTCAATTTCACAAAAGCAAAACAACTCAAAAATGGGAAAAGAGAAAAACGGTACCGTGAACAAAAGGATAGCGACAACAGCTTGAACAACCTGTTGAACAAGAACACCTTTCACAACAGAAGATTTCGATACAAGATTCTTCTCTTCTTCTTCAACCTTTGAATGCAATCTATAACTCTCTAAAGAGGAGAGCGCTACATAAATCCCAGAATACAACCAGTACACCACAATCGGAGCAACAGTACCCAACAATTCATCCGATACAGCAAAACCCATCATCATTCCTAAATCTCAGCTTCTTCAGATCCTCTTCATCAACCAAAACGCAAATGATGCAAAAAGGATAGATTATTTTCACAGGAAAACTTCCAAAGTTTTGATCTTTATTCTTCAATTGGGGAAATTTGATTATTGAAACGATGATTGGGGATTGTTTTAGGGTTTGGGCGTTGTTGAGTTGACAAATCAACGATGAAGAAAGAAACAAAACAAAGGACGATACTTGCGTTTTGGTCTGAGAGACAGACGTGGCTGAACTGTACTCATTGAAAAGAAAAAAGAAAAAAATATCTAATTATCCAGTGTGGTTAGATCTACAGTGAGTTATCTACGTGGCGGAATCTCGATCGTATATACTTTTGATGTGATTTTTAACGGTTGATTCGCTAAGAAGAATCTCGTACTTACCGTGTTTGATTATTATTACTGTTAGCGATGGCGTGATTGGTTGTTTTGTTCCTCGTTTTAGTTTCATGTCGTCTTTGAAACGACGCCGTATAAGTTTAAACATATGTGACGAATGTATAAAATTCATCTTTACTAGCTCTCATAATTAATGAATTAATCAAAAAAAAAATCAGTATCCGAAGTTTTACTACCGATAATACTAATTGAATGAAGGCAATCTCTTATATTTTATGTTTCTATAAAATAGAAGAGATTCTTAACCATGAGAGATAAATGGTTAAGAATGATAGATAACTAGATATTATGAGAAATTTTTAGATAAAACCTTTTCAAGAAACTCATTTTCGATATAGGAAATAAAACCATTGTCAATAAACATTGGAAAATAGATTGGGAGATTATGGAAAATCAGTTTTTTTTTTTGTCTCTTATAAAATAGGGTGATTTGCAGATATAGCATTTTTTTACTAAATAATTAACTAACTAACACCATAAATTTGTAAATGTAATAAATAACCTTCAAGGGGTGTGAAAAGACATCACTGTCCTGATGTTACGTTTGTCAGCGAGGAAGGAAAATGTTTAGTGTGAGGTGACGTGGCTTTATTATTAGTGTTGAGGTGAGAAAAGAAATCAGGTGGTAGGAGAGAAGTTCCTTTTTCTCTTTCTTTTTTCTTTACCCCTTCCCAATTATAATTCATATTATCTAATCTTTAAAAAATTAATTCAAGTTCATGATATATCAATTAAAAGTTGTATAGTTTTCTACATATATCATGACTTAAATTTTTTAAAACAGACACAAAATAATTTAGATGTGAATAGTGTTGTCAATGAATAACATAACGT
>Ga0041059_1001024_pt1 | contig 22236 bp, 8 predicted proteins | sample AraColnosormetaG_FD_56232 | JGI IMG/M metagenome (GOLD analysis project Ga0041059, IMG submission 56232) | Arabidopsis roots microbial communities from North Carolina, USA - Col MF nosort | ecosystem: Host-associated > Plants > Roots > Unclassified | place: USA: North Carolina | collected 2013-09-02 | reverse complement strand
AAAAAAAAAAAAAAAAAAATCAACAGTATTATTTTATTAGTCTTATCCAAAACATATTCTTATTTTTTATGCCTTTTTAACAAAACCAATACAAACAAACAAAAAAAAACAAATTCTCATACTTATCTCGACGTGTTTTTAGAATCCAACTAAATTCTGTTAAACTAAATTCTTTTAATTCAATCATTGAATACCCTCCCAAAAGTGTGGAACCCTAGGACATGTCCATAAAGGAACAACACCTTAAACCTTCTTTCCTGTTGGGTCTTTGTTTAAAAATGATAAAATTATTTTGGTTGTGGGCCTTAGGTTGAAAAAATAAGATGGGCTTTCGTTATTTTAGGCCCATAATGAAACTAAAACTAATTGTAAATTCAAATACTTCTCTCCGCACCTTTTCATCAATTAGGAAAGAGAGAGAGAAGAAGGAGCGTTGTTGTCTCTCACACTCGCATCGAGAAAGTACAAACTCTTCGCCGAAGATGACGAAGAAGCCAAATCTCCGATCAAAGGATTCATCTCTCGGAGACGATGCTGAGAAACTCTACGAGAAGAAGATTCTGGATCTGGAGTCCGTGAACGAAGCTCTCAAGGTTTCCCCCCATTTTTCATTTTGAATTTTTTCTCCGATTATCAAATTTAGAATCGCTTCTTTTGCTTCGATTTCGTACTTGTGGAAGATAATCTCTCGAAAATATCTCGCTTAAGATCTCAATTTATGAATGATATTCGTCGCTTCAGTTTCCAATTTGCAGAAAAATATCTTAGAGAACTGTGAAATTGATCAATTCGCATTAATATAAATGTATAGAATCATTCTATAGAACTTATTGTGTATTGTGTAATGTTGAAATGATTGTTTCGGATTTCGGCAGAGTGATGTGGAAGAGCTAAGGTCAAAATTGGCTGATGTTTCGATAAGCTCATCGGTTGGTACGTTACAGTCAAGCAGAAAGTTTTCTCAAAAGTCTATTGCTAACAAAGAGGAGGTGGATTATTTTGTTTCTCAGGTTTCAATTTTTAAAAAGAGACATTTATGCTATACTACGCATATTTTTTTGACCTTGATACTTGTATAGGGTATGAGTTCAAGGAGTAAGTCTATGTGCTCCACAAAGAAGTATAAAACTGAGAGTTCTGTTAAGCAATTTGATGGTGAAGTTCAGAAATTGAAGGCGCAAAAGGTGAAGTATATTGTTGTAAATAATGTTTATGATCAATGGAAAATGCAGCAGTTTGTTTTGGGTTTTTAGTTTTGTGAGTTGTGTATATTCTTCAGGTTAAGTTGCATTGCAAGATCAAGCTAGACTCTATGCAGTTCAGACTATTGAAAGCTTCACTAGAAAAGGAAGTTCTTCAGGTAACGAGAGTAGCAGGTCTAGTATCTATACATTTTTTCTTTGGTTTATGAGTGAATGTCAAATCATCAAGTTGTAGATTCCCACTTCGGGTTACATCATAATGCAGTCAAGTTCTGATGGACATAGATGATAGTTGATAATCTGGTTACATGCCATACTTGATTTATACTTATGTATGATTGATAAACGTTCTCAAAATCCCCATGTTTTTTGTTCAAATTGTTTGTTGCACATATGGTTTTCCATATATATACAGTACACAACAGGGGTTCTAGTTATGGTAGTTTGATTTTGAGAATTGTATTCCAAGATCAGTTTGGATACATTCTTTCTTGATGAGATTGTTAGCCAATTGTGCTTGCCTTGTTCAGTGCTCTCTTAGTTTGATCATGTTTTCCCTCATATATGATACCTCAGGCTTTTAATTATATAGTGCTTCTATTGTAACAGCTCAAAAAAGAGCTAAGGAAAAGTGAGTTTGAGAAACATGTCCTGTCAGCTCTGAACAATCGCCAGAAGCTGGTATATTTTCTGCTGATTGTACTATGCTATATGTATATTTCAGCAACCGTGGTTTACTACTGACTCCATGTGACTTGTTAATGTCTATATTCTTTTACTCAGATTTTGCAGCTGAAGAATACACAAGCTTTGACAGCCCTGAAGCGTCTAAAAATGCTGCTTCAATCTAAAAAGATTTCTTCCAACAAAAAGAAAGGTAACATAACAGATAGCTGGTATCCGTTCCTTTCTTTTCCTTGTTTCTTTTGCTAAATTGTGTAAGTGTCTTCTTTGTATTTTCCAGGCCCATCAAAAGGAACAAGCTCCGAGATTCAGGTATGGATACCTGAGCCTAAGCATCAATGTAACATCTTATTTTCAACGAGAGTTTAAGCAATTGGTTAAGTGTTACATAAGCTCTCAACAGCACTAATTTTTTGGAACCTCTATTTAGGATCTTTAGTATATGTTACACTCGTGACAAAGATTCAGATTTTTGTTATTGGATGATATACGTGGTGTTGTATTGATTTCTACATTTTGGAACTCCAAATGGTTTCTTATTCTGGTTGTGCAGGAGTCTAGCAATGAATCAGGCCTACTAATGAAACTGAATAAAATTCATTCTGATTACGAACGCCAAATGAAAGAGTAAGCTTTCAAAAGAAAAGCTGTGGGATTTTATATCCCTTTCTTTTTGCTATTGCTACTCTATTACTTCAGTAGCATGAAATTATGTATTCTTTACTATTTTTATCAGAATGGCTGAAGAGATCAAAAGGTTCAGCTTAGAGGCAGGTTTGTTGAAGGCAGAATTTGAGGGAGAGCAAAGCTCATGGTAAGTTTGATCGTAGCTAAACTTTTGTTGTAGCCTCAAGTTGTGTTCTCTTTGGTGATTGGTTATCTTTGCTTCTCTTATTTAGTTCTGCGTCTTGTGACAACCAAATCAACCACACTCCAATGGACTCAGAACTAAAGGAACTCAAAGAGGAATTTAACAAACTGAGTACTCTTGTCAGCCAGATGGAAATGACCAAATCACAATTCAGTGAAACTGATAAAGTTCAGGTTAATTTTATACCTTAATAACAAATGCCAATTTTTCTCCTGGTTTGTTGTCTGATTTTTCGATTCCAATTGTTGTGATCAGAGCGAACCAGTGGAACGCTCTATCACCAGCAAGAATATCGACGATGAATCAAACTCGGAGCCATTTCAACCGGAAACTTCTGAGGAAACACTTTGCAAAAAGGAACAGAGCAAAGCAGAAGTGTGTTGCTCTTGCACTAAAAAATCTTTGTGCAAGACCAAAAGTTGCAAATGCAAGGCAAATGGAAGTGGATGTGGGGACTCTTGTGGCTGCTTAGCTTCCAAATGTAGCAACAGAGACGAAAGTGCGAAACCCGACAAACCAATGGAACCAATAGATGTTAAGAAGCCTGCTGGAATTAGCCATGACGACAAAGGCGCAAATAAACAACCATTACGTGACATAGGGAATATACAAGTAAACTTCTTCTTCTGCAACCTCTAATTTATGACCAGCCATTTTCACATATTTGGTTATAACTTTAATTTTGGATTTTACAGGAAGCTGTAAAAGTTGGTAAGTTGAGGAAAGTGCAGAAACGGGTTGCTAAGAAATAATGAAAATTGATAAAAGGATATGAAAGTAAACAGAGAAACACTTTAAGAAGCTTAAACGTTTTTCTTTTGGTTTATATACCAAAACCGCTGCAATCATTATCTAAACGTTGTAAAAGAAAAGGTGTCTCAGACATTTGGCTATGAATCGTTTGATTTTAGAGCTATTTTGCAACTTGAGGTCTGAAGATGATAAGAGACTTGGTTTGTTTTTTGAAGTTCAAAAAAAAAAAAACTGTTCATATGTAGGCAAGACACTAAACATAGTAACATATGGCTAAAGTATCTCCCAAGCTATGTTAGTGTCTATTTAACTAAATATTAAAGGATTAATCATGGAATTTATGAACGAACTAACGAAGAATCTCAAAAATAGAACAACATTCAACCACATAGACCCAAATATATGATCACTACTCACACATAAATGCTAATAGAAATAAGAGAGACATGGTAGGTTTCTTACAGTAGGAAGAAAATGTTATGAATATCTTTACGTAAAGAATGATCATCAATCTTTCAAAAGAGCTACAAAAATGTCTAGATCAAGACGAATGAGTCGGAGTTACAATAACTAAGAAGAAAAAAAGAAACAACAAGTATTAATTAACAGTAATAACAAATGCTAATTAACAAAAATAACAAATGCTTTGTTTCTCTTATTAATAAGGAAATCTTTGATATTGTGTTTGTTGTTGTATATTTTTTTACAAGAGAGAACTATGCAAATTTATGGAAAGAATACAAAGCTAGTAACTCATATGAACTTAGACACTTAATATTTATTTGCAACATAACAAAAAATTGTATACTATGTACCAAGCCTAAGATTAAGTCGTCTTAACCAGATCGAATGAAGCATCATATGCATCACATCGTAGGGTTTAGCTGGACGATTCAACACGAAATGCTGCTTCACTTCTAAAACTCTCTTATACATCTTCAAGTATCTTACGAGAGAGACACTTTGTAGAATGGTTTTGATCTCTTTTATCCTAGAAACAGGGATTTGTATGGAGAAGGAATCCCAATTCAGCACATCACTGAATGGTAATGAATAATTATCCGATATGATCACTGGTACACAACCAGCATATATCGCCTCGACCTCCCTCGGGCTAGCGACCTCCCAACCACTCGGACACAGACAAAACTTACTCATTCCCATAGTTTTTGTATAGTCTTTTCCTGGCGGAAGACGATCATAGACTTGGACTTCATTGTCCATTTCTTTCCAATGTTGAAATAAGATTTTTCGGATTTCACCGTGACTTCTTCCAGCGAAAAATGCGAGTATAGATCGAACTCGCGGTGATTTCCCGAGAAAAGACGGACCCAATTTACCTTTAGGAAGGTAGATCTCCGGAATGGATACGTCCACGTTAGGTCGGAAACCTTCCGAGGTGTTAGCATTGCAAAGTCCCCTAATGAATTTTTCAAACAACTTTGGATTCCCATCAATCACGTCTGGTGCCTATACACACACAAATGTAAATCATATTCATTAAAAAAAAATCAGGAATTTAGATGATAATTTTCTTGATATAATATTAATCAAATTAATAGAATCAAGCAACTACGTAAAATCAACAACAATAATATAAAACTTGTATAGGTTTAAGCCAATTTCAATACGTAAATTATTTCTCTAATTCAAATCTCAAAAATCGTTTCTTGTTTTGTTATGTTTCTAACAAGATTATTCGATATAATACATAATACTTTTTTCTTAATAAGATAAATCAAGTGATATACTAATATACTACACTCCCGTAGAGACTATAGTCTATTTTAGTGTTAGCCTCATCAACTCACTACATCTCTTTTGTTTTTAGCAATTTGTAATATCAAGGAGGTCTTTGCTTATTTAAAATTCAAGCCAAACAAAATTTGGTTTAAAATTCAAGCCAAATTTGTTTACTAACCAAAAATAATTAACCGCATATTTTTACTTATGTAAACAATATTTCCCGACATTGGCTTATATAAGCTAATCTGATAAAATTGTCGACAAAAAATTAAATAAAAAATTAACCAAAAATAACTACGATATTAATTAAAGATGTTTAATATTCAAACTCTTAGCCATCAATTAAAAAAAGAAAATTAGTATACGTACCCAGTCATGGCATGATACCATGAAATGGTCGCCTCCTTGGCTTCGGTTCCAATATGGATGCTTAGTAGCAACTACATCAACATAATCCTCTATAAGGCGGTGTAGGCGAGCCCGCGAAAACCCTTCGACAGAGGTGATGGGCTTGTAGACGAAGTGGATGACCTTGGCGACGCTAAATGGTATGAAGAAAACATGAGCATTCTCGGGTCGATCTGCCCGAAAACGGCTTCTACTCTTCGGTCCGTCCACGCACATTTCGTCCATGAATTGTCCTTCTATGCCGTAAATGTCATTCACAGGGCCGTCATGGAACAATGGGACCTCTCCCTCTGTGTATGTCCACACCTTAAAACGATTCATCATCTCCGTGTGACTCCTGATATTTTGTGCATACACGAGTATGACATCAATGTTTTATTTATTACAAAGCAAGTAATAATATCACTGAGGTGAGCTACGCCACGTTCGTATTGGAGTTTAAATATTCATTCTATCTCCTACTTGTTTACTTGTTTTGAAAGAATCGAATAGTCTTCTATTCTAATGAACAAACATCTCAATACTTTAAACAAAAAAGAAACATCTCAATATTTTATTTGTATATTCTCTCTGTTCCTTATTAATTAATTTTTTAGAAAACAATTTGTTTCAAACAATTGATTTTTTAGATTTACTATTTACTATTTATTAGTTATTTATTGATAAATTTTAAACTTCAAAACAAATAATTAAATATCATTAATTTAAAATTATAGTAAAATGTAAATCCTAAAAATTAATACATTTATAATCAGTTTTAATATGTTTTCTTAATCTGTGTGTTTTGTTTTCTAAAAAATCAATTAAAAAGGAGAAGAAGGACTATTAAAAAAAATCCTAATTTGATAATTTTGATTAAAAAAATAAATTAAATATGATTAGCAAAAAGTTCAAAAGCTTTCTTTAATTTTGTTTTCCAACACATAGTTAATGATTAAAACCTTTTTTAATCTTAGCTTTTAAACTAATTATGTTATAAAAAAGAAGCCATGAGAATAAACAAACTCTTTTAGTAGAAAAGTAGTTGAATACATTAAAACTTCTTTTTAGTTCAATTGAAACCTCAAAAGCTCAATTCCAATATTATGTACTGCAAAATCTCGGATATGAAAATAAACAAACAAAAAGAAGAGTAAACTTTTGCTTAGAAAGAGGCATCTCACAGGAGCCGTTAAAACTCTATGTGTACGTTGCGTATTTGTTTAATTTGTCTTTATTGTAACCGTAATTAAATGCTGAATTCTTTGATGAAATCGATGTCAAATAGTTTGAAAAAACAGCAAAATCCATGTGAAAAATTGTCAGCGCTATCATATTTGACTAAAAATCTAGGAACTGTCAAATACTGTACTAGTATTAAATTACTGTTTAATAAAAGAAGAAATCTTTTTTTTTACCTCAAATGGTTAAAAAAAGAAGAAGAAGAAGAATTGCAAAACTCAACTGATGAAAGGCGGCTGGATTTTTATAGAGAGAGCTGACATAATTTTGTGTAGAAGCTGCCTTCTTAATTGCTGCTCTTGCTTTTGCTAAATCTGATTCTATTTTGTCTAACCCACTTCTTTTCTGATCATAGTAAAAATAAAAGTAAAGATTATTATTTACTTTGACAAAGAAAAGTATTAGAAAGAAAAAGAGTTTGATCAATACAAAATTATTTATTTGTGAGACTTGAAAAAGAAAAAAACAAAGAGAGAAAGAATGATTACATACCCTGATAACAATTTTTTTACTTGTAGGACTTGGAGACTTATTTTGGTTTTGGTGATCAGAAAAAGAGGAAGAAGAAGAAGAAGAAGCAAGAATAGTGTTTGTTGTGTTGCTCTGACCAAGAGGGGACAAAGGAGGAGAGGCTGAGACAAAACTAGTGTTTGTTGTGTTTTGTTCAAGAGGAGAAGAGATAGAGATGGAAATAGAAAACTGGTTTCTGTAATCGAGGAAAGGCTTATTAGCTGGTTTTGTGGAGACAAAGAGTGAAACAGAAATAAGAATAAGAGTGATGGAGAAAAGAGTTAAGAGAGAAAGAGAGCATCTTCTTGATCTTGGAGCAGCCATGGTTATGTTTTTGCTTTTCTTTGGGTTCCTTTTATGATTCTTTCATCTTAAGAGGAAGACAAGAGAGAATTTTTGGAAGTGAGGAGAAAAAGAAGAAAAGTCATGAAAGATTCTTTGTTATGTCTCTATCATCGATCATTAGTGGGAGGAGAAATGAGTTTTGCATCACCAAGCAACTTGTTGTATTATTATTTTTTTGTCAAAGACTTGTTGTATTTTTTTTCTTCCTTGTATTCGTTTATAGTATGCATTTATAATCTTAACAAATAATGCGTTTAATTTGAGAACCCTTTTTCTTTTTCGACACGTTTACTAAAATTTAGATATTTTTATACATTATTTTTAGTAGAAAGCTTTACATGCCGTACGTTTGCATCACTGCTATATATTTTCTAACTAGTATTGGGGTTATTTTTTGGGAAATATAGTATTTAAATCACCAAATTATCATTTTTATTGGTTTAACTTTTAATTTGGTGATTGAAATCCTTAATTTTATGTTAATTTTTAATTTAATTACGAATTCTCGTTTACTAAGCTAATTAAAACACATCGTTAAAAATTCTCCTAACCACGAACAAACTTTAGATCTCCAAAATTGATTTTAGATTTTTTTTCAATTTTTCTTTGGATTATCTCCTCTTTTTCGGATTTTCTATTCTTTTTAGAATTCGAAGTAATCTCTCGTTTTTAAGTTAATTAATGACGTCGAAAAAAAAATTAGTACCTCAATTGGCTTAGTCAACGAAAATTTATGATTAAATTGAAAGTCAACATACAATTAAGGATTTAAATTAGCAAATCTCAAGTTTATGCATGCTTTAAACCAACAAAAATAATAAACTGATAATTTAAATAATACTTTTTTTAACGTATTAAAAAAATTGAAAAGTTCTTTTGCTAAATGGTAAAAGTAATAAATTAAATTACTAAGGGACGATTGGATTATTATTTTTTGATATGTAAATTTTTTGGGATTAGATACGTACTTTTTTTTTTTTTTACGTCTAATCATGTGTTCTAGTTCATCATATACATAATATCTACAGATAAAAAATGATAGCAAATTGACTAGTTCTATTTCGCAGACATTCCCCTCAGAATTTGAATCTCGTCTCTTCCTTGATACTAGAACATGATACAGTTTTACTAAAACTACAGTTTCTGAATGATAATTTAGAATGTTCTAAACTGTAAATTAAAAATAAAAAGGTATCAATTTTTTTCTTGAATGACACGTTATTTAATTGACTGATTTTGGTTTTGAAATATATTCATTGACCTAAATATATGGACCATATTGATTTTTATCAAAAACACGTTATTTTAATTCATATATATTTTTGACTCCCCACACAATTTTCTCTTTAATATTTGCTAATTTAAATAGTCCTATAACACTAACCATTTAAATTATTTTAGAAAATAGCAGTAAACTTGCTTCAGTATACTGCGGGACAAAGAAGTGTTCTTTTTTTGGTGAGGTGGGACAAAGAAGTTTGATACAAATTTGGTTTATCTTTTGACGTCATTTAGACACAAAGATTTATAATACTACAATAAATGCGTTTAAATTGATAATTGCTGTTTGGTATTTAAAATATAAATTGACATGAGTCATCTCCGTTTACTGCTAGTCTGTTATCAATGTGACATCGCAACAAAATTGATTAGTTTTAAATATTTTCTGCTAGATTATATAAGTATAATAATATAGTGAACCAAAACTTGTAACAAATATGGCTGTAAAGGCAAAATTAGAAAAATAAATTCAATATTATGCAGTGATGTGTCATCCGATGAAATAAATTAATATTTGCTTAAAACATTTGCTAACTCTATGTTATTAGAAAGAAATAAAAAATATGATAAATTTACTAATAAAGAATTCAGAACAAAATTAATATTTGCTTAAAAGTTTTGCTAACTCTATGTTATTAGAAAGAAATAAAAAATAGGATAAATTTACTAATAAGGAACTCAGAACAAGTTAACTGTTTTTGGTAAGCGGATGAGGTAAAAGTTATTAGTGTTCAGAAAACTCAAGGTACAAAGAACTTCTCCGTCATTTTCTACTGTATTCCAAATATCAGCTATCATGGACACATCACTATCATCACTTAGTGTGTAGATGTTTAACTCAACTTCAACAATCAAATATTTTTTTTAATGTTCTTGAAAGTTGATATATCCGATGATAATTTTTTACCCTGACTTTCATGATGTTTTGACTGTTTTTAACTTAAAAATTAAGGATGTGAGGGAACAAAGGTTATGATAATGGTTTTATAATGAAAAAAAAAACATAAGGGAGTACAAAAACAGTTTCTTGAGATAAATTTAGGGTGTTTTTTTTTATATACACCATGTTGTTGTCACATATAACAACTTCTTCAAAAGCAATCTTATTTTTGGAGATTATTCAACATACTTATTACCTTTTTTCATCTTCAAATAAACGGTGAAAAATATTTACATATTACGTGGATGACATACCACTTAAGCTTTTAAGGCAATATGATTTTGAAATGTATATTGGAAGTAGGGATATGTCGAAAGTGTTAAAACAATACGATTTCAAGTTCTTAAAATCATGAATGTGTTAGTATATATTGCTGAAAATTGTGATGATCCGAAAGAGTCGAGCGATACTTAATGTCTTGCAACAAGTAAAATACATGGAATTGGAAGTTTTGAGTTTCTAGTTTCAATGATTATTTGGTATAATCTTATATACTTTAACATCGTGAGTAAAAATTTGCATTTAGAAGATATGAGCATTGATGTAGCTATTTCTCAACTCACGAGGTTGGTTTCTTATTTTTAAAAATATAGAGTAAGATTTTAAGAGAGCAAAAGCATAAGCTAAAAAACTGCAGAATTTTTGGAGATCGATCATCTATTTCCTAAAAAAAAACTAAACTACATTATGGTGAAAATCAGAGAATGTTGAGAGAAGTGTGACATTATCATACGAGGACAGCTTCAGGATTGACGACTTTATTCAAATCATGGATCAAGCTTTCTACTAAATTAAGATTTGAGCAATTTCAAAGATACAAACAAGTTTTTTTTTTTTGTTGAGAAAATTGCAATCAACAAGTGATGATAGTTTGATGGCTTTTTATGCCAATCTTGAAGATTTTCTAACCATGGAAAGCATTCACATGTTGTTGGTAATGATATTTTTTTGAACATAAAGTTCTAAGAGAAGCTATTCCAAAAGAAATTAGAAATAACATACAGTTCATTAAGTCATAGGAGCAATAACATACAATTACTATGTTAGATATTTACTGTTTAAAAATATAGGAGCAATAACATACAGTTCATTAAATTAAAATTTAGATTATAACTAAATAATTTAAATTTAAATTACATTTGTTTTGTTCATATTGTTTGTTTTGTTTATTGTTTAAGATAATATAATTGTATTTTGATTGTTATATTTAGGATTTTGCCCGTGGTATACCGTCTTGTAATACTGTCGATCCAAACATGTCCGACCATCTAATCTCGTTAAGTGAAATTAAACATTATTTTGTTATTTTTTTTAATAATATTTTAATTTAAAAGATATATAATTCAAATCAATGTAAAAGTTTTCTTTCAAATGGTTATTTAATTGTTATAAATTTTATATATTATAATATTTTTAAACTCGTCCTATCATCTAATCCTGTTCGGTGAAATTAAATTTTTTTTATTTGTTTTTGTTTTAATAATACTTTTATTAAAAAAATTATAATTCAAATCAATTTAAAAGTTTTCTTTGAAATGGTTATTTAACTTTTATAAATTTCACATATTATAAATATTGTAAACGTTTAATAACTACAATATTTACTTTTAATAAAGTATACTATTAATAATATCCTAAGATTTTTCTTTTTTTTTAAGTAATTAGAATTGATAGACATATATTAGATAAAGAAATAATAGTAATTAGAGATTTAATTAATTGATAATAATTAATATTAATGACATTCTTTGTAAATAAGTTATAATTTGAGGATTTATTTCATAAAAGTGTTGTGAAAATGTATATATAGATATTTTGTTGGCTAGTTTGTTTTTATTTTTTTTTTACTTTTTTTTTTATAGTTTATTTAGAAAAAATTATATGAAGATATGTTTATTTTTGTTGACGTTATTTCTTTTTTAATTAGAGCATTTTATTTTTAATTTTAATATTAAATTTGAAGAGTTAACGTTGGTACGGCTCTGCTTCCACACTCATATAAATGATGACACATTTTTGGTTACATATGTAAGAGAACACTAAATTTGATCATTTTTGTATGTTTAAAAGTATTGATTTTAAGACTTAAAAAGTAAATGTGATGACATCAAAACAGAAAGCGTGCATCCGAAACACGGTTGCAAAATCGAACAACGTGGAAAAAGTAACATATTAGGATTTTGCATACAAAAAAAACTCAACTTTAAACTGCGAATAAAAAAACAAAATTCTAATGAGTTATTTTGTTAAATCTTTATGGGTAGTTATAATACAAGAAACCATTTTGAACAAAAGAGGTTGATGTTTAAATTGTGCTGGATCTTTTCCTCAAATGCATGCACCTCCTCAATATTTAACATCCCAAAAAATAATTACGAGTTTTTTTTCATATAAAACATAGCAAGCATAATCAGCCCTATTTCAAAGATGTAGCTTTAACAAGAAAATATAACGGTACAAGGAAATTGGCTTAGTCGCAAAAGAAACTAGTATAAGAATAAAAATCCGTGTGTTTTGTAGATATTCACCTACTAGTATATATATCAATTACAACATCATTCTTGACTATTTCACAAACATTTAAAAATACATTATACTGACATGAGAAAACGAAATGATGGGGACCAAAAGACCGAATAGATTCACGTGAAGATTTCTTCATTTGGAAAATTTAAACCCCACGAGTAATACTGAAGAGAATTCATTGTATACTAGTGTTAGGTAAGAAATATCTATGTATTATCTATTGTTCCAATCAGAAAAATTACTATTGGCGTATCTTTTTAAGGAATGTTTGAGGTTGTAAATAAAGTTTTGGAAACACATACTGGCAGGGAATTAAACTTTTTCCATTCTGTAAAGGGATTATTGTTGATTTTGCTATTTTTCAAATAAATCTTTTAAAATTACCATTTTTACTAAAATCTTACGGATATACTATTTTCTAATATTTAAAAATATACGTATTTATGATTTCTTTTGATAAAAATACGTAATTTATACAAAATACTGAAGCCTAAGAACAACCACAACCGACTAAACCCAAACATAACGAATAAAACGCATGTTAAATCATATTTTTGTAGCCTGAAAAAGGGCAAATCCACAAACTATTCATAAAAGGACAAAATCCACAAATGTCATTCCAAAAAATAGCAAATCCATAATTGATTCTTCTGTAAATCTTGGTTGTTTATTGAGAAAGCAGCTCAGATGTTATTTTCAACTTTTTTTGGTTGGAAAATATTTTGTTTCAGTAAAATTGGTAGAATATGAGTAGATTATAATAAAATAAAGTAAATCTAACTTCTCATTATATATTTCTATCAAAAACAAAGAGCAAAAAAAAGTAAATCTAACTTTTAGTGTTTAAAAGCATTAAAGCAGCCAACTCACTTCTTATAATCAGTGTGTATATAGAGAATGGCGTAAAAATGTAGAGAACTAATACTATTCATTTAGTTTTATCATCTTATGCCTATATTATACACCAGTTATATTCGTGTATGCTGTCCTAAAATGTTCTATGATTCTGTTTCAGTTTTGTATGGTAGGAGCTAATTCATGTTCGTTGAGATCTTGCAGGTTTTCCTAAAAGTATGTTTGTGGCCCTACGCGTTACGCAAATTGTATTAAGGGAGTCTAAATTTGTATTTAGTCCTCGGACCGAGAAATTGAAGAAGGTCGAAAGATAGAAGAACCTATATACAACAAATAAAAAAGAACCAACAAAAGCTGTAGCGGATGCAATAAGAGCAATACAACATTTATAAATCTCTCTACATCTTTCTGTATCTAAGAGTTCGACATAGCACCACAAGGCTGCTTTTAATATACTGTACAGAGTTTATCTGAACTGTCATACCTGAAACTTGGTAGGCAGCTTAATACTTCATGAGAAGAAAGGCAGCCGAATCCGAAGCCTTTTCCACTTGCTCCGAGAAACGGAGGGATGCAGGCCTAGTATATGTTCCGGCATGAAGTCATGCCGTGTCAATATACCTACCACTGGAGGTCTCTGCAATGCAAATCAACGAATTTAATATTCGATAACTGATGAACCAAGAAACCAAAGAGCTACCAGATATATAGAGAACTAATTGGTGGTTCGAGATTTCGAGTTTTGTTATTGATTCCCTTAACAAACATACAAAACTCAAGAGACTCTACTGTGTTCACCATTTTACTTATTATTCATCTATAGGTATCAAGTATCACACGTACTAGTGCCTACCATAATCTAATAAGGACCAGGGAGAAAGAAGAAACCAAAATCACTTACATTGGAGGTTTTTGGTATAACCAGTAAGTGCCTTATGCCAACCTCACGGAAGAGAATAAGGGCCTTTGCAAGTGACATTGTCTCCACAACAGTGTACGGAGAGGCATTAGAGAATGGGTGCAAATCCAAATACATATTCAATTCTTCCTCGCTTAATTCCACATCTTCTATCTTATCACTCCTCCCAGAACCCTTCTTAGCAAACTCCTCTGCCTTGAATTGGGAAAGGGTATTGGAGTCACAAGCTACTGGACTAGGCATGAATACTCGTTTCTTTAACAGAGTCAGAATATGAGCCCGGAGGATTAGACCGTGTAGAACAGGAGCTGCAGCTAGTGGTGGCCCATCAACCACGGGGAAGCCATTGTGATTGGTCGTTTTGAGAACGTGTACAATAGTCTCGACTTTCTCAATGCCATTGAAGACTTGAAGTGGGCCGGTGACTACATCACCAACTAGAAGCTGCCTCATGTAAGGCTCTGCATGGCTGTAGAGGTAGGGAAATCCTTTTAACTTCATGATGAGGTTGTAGATGTTAGCATTGAAACCATCAGCAACTGTTTTTGAAATCAGAAGGACCACCATCATCATAGGTAGTAGCAGCAGATTGTTGGTCAGCTCAAGGAGAATAACACAAGTGGAAACTGTCATCCTCATTGTTCCGCCAAGAAAGGATGCAGCACCGAGCACAGCAAACAGACCATGATTAAGATTTGAGTTTGAACCAAGCAGCATCCCTACAAACCGTCCATACGATGCTCCTGTTACAATAACTGGCACAAAGAGCCCTGCTGGAGCAACAATGCCATAGCTAAAGATACTGAGGAAGAAGCAGGTGACAAAAAATACGAGAACCGAAAAATAATGAAACTCGAAGTCAGTGTTTTTGCTGAAAAGGTTTTTGATGGCATCATCATTTGTGTTGAAAATAAGGCTAGCTAGATCATTGTAGTGACCAGGAGGGCATTGGTATTTCTTAAAGTTTCCAGACCGTCCAATTGTAGGGCACTCCTCTAAGGCATCGACAGGACAAGGTTGGCATGATGCAAGAAATGGTAATCCGAAAAGAAGGCAGGACGTGAAAATCGATATCGCACAAGCGAGGAGGATTTTCCAAGTAACCCCTTTCCTGGACAGAAAAAACTGTTAGAAATCAAGAAAACATTTACTTGTGTGTATGTGTCTGTAGTTGTAAGCTTACTCATATATGTAGTTGTAAGCTCGCAGAACCTTATCCAGTAAGAAGTTGTATAAGCTTCCTAAAATACCACCAACAACCCCAAGAAGAAGAACAGGAAGTACATCCCCTAAATGATATGACGCATTTTCTGAGTAGACATCAAACATTATTAAGCCTCCTTTACCAAATAACCCACACTTTCCACTTAAACACACATCGATTAGAGCTCTGAGAACTATTGCCACAACAGCTGTCGAAAAGAAGATTCTCCATAAAAGTGCACTCCTCCACCTACAACGGAACCCCATTCTAGCTTCAATGAATCATTCACAATGAACTAAATAAGAACAGATATAGTGACCGGTAACTAATGAACTAAAAAAGATATCTTTTGAGTTGAAGAGAATAACTTAACATACCAAGATGACATTTCCTCAAGCGCAAACAGGACACCACCAACCGGAGCACGAAACGAAGCAGCGATACCAGCAGCTGCCCCACAAGTTACAAGATCTCTTCTGTCTCTATCATTTTTGAAAAATCTGAGCCATCTCCAGGTCAATCTATATCTTTTGGAGCCACCCTGACCAAGTATAGATGCAACACAAGCACCAGTATGCACCATAGGCCCTGCCTTTCCAATGAGAAGAGACGCTGATACTGCAGATATGTTCCCAATGATCTGTACCCCAATCAAAGAGAAATCAAATACAAATTTGTAACATAAACTTGCGTAATTTCCGAGCTCTATCGCTCCTAAATCCTCGAAAATCGTTACCTTAATGATCAAAGTGCGAAGTGAGAATATCTCTGGAGCATCAACACCATTCAAATAAGCCTTAACTTCCGGTATACCGGAACCTGCCGCAGCAGGAGCAACAAAAGCGGTAATCACCGACGCAAAGAGAGTAAGAATCAAATTTGTAACAGAGAAAACAACAAAACCCATAGCAAACCTGAGAAACAATATCAACACTCTATTCAAAATCCAATCATCAACATTACAAGGTAAGAAAATCGTAAAAATGCGAAAGACTCACCTTCCGGCTATCATCATGTTAGAAGTAACAACAAACTTAACACCGGCGAGATTCTCAACGGCGAGGTTATTAGCGAATCCGATGAGACTAACAATAATGCCGATACAAAAACAAAGCAGCCACTTCATAAACACGTATTGGAAAATCTCTACCTTACTACGACCTCTCCAATCCTGCTTGAAGAAATCATTCTCCGCGATTCTGAATCGAAAGAGTAAACAACGAAATTAAAGTTAAGAAGAAGATAATTGAAGGAAGGAGAAGCAACGGTGAGAGTTTACGTACTCGTAATCGAGACTTTCTATTGGACAGACGTTGGCACCGACGATTGCTACTTGAGAAGTAGAGTTAGTAGCGCGGCGGAGGGAGGGGAGTAGTGGAACGGCGACGGAGTCCTCCGTCGTTGAGTTTGGCATCTTGGAACTTTGACGAAGTAGTGGAAAGTGAATTTGTGAGTCAAATGATTGGGGAAGATGAAGAAGATGATGATATTGAACTCATTTTGTTCCACTAGCTAAGAGACAGTTACAGGTTTGGGTTTTTTAATTAATAAAAATGTTGGGTCTAAATTTAAAGAGTAGATTAATTATGGTCCCAAAGAGGAAAATTGACTAGTTTGGAGAAAGATTTGGGGAATGAGTATTTTATTTCTTATCTTTTTTTCTGAAATTTTATTTTGCAAATATGTTAAAAGTTAAAACAATACGATGTGATCAACAATACGAGGATCATAGTATAAATGGAGTAAGCTATTTGCAATGATGTTAGTGTACCACAAGTTAAATGTATTTTTTTTGTTATAAGTTGTTATGTAAATAAATATATTATTATTATACAGTATGATTATGTAAAAGAATAATTAAGAAATGGAAAAAGGAGGTAGACGTATAAAGAACTAGTATTGACCCGTATTAAAAATAATTTCATATATTTTGTTTTTTTTAAAACGTTAGTGTGGTTACTGGTTAAATTAAATTAAAATTGTAGTTACAAGTTGAGAGCAAAGATTTAGAAAGTGGTTAGTTAAAATAAAAACATTAATCAAAATTGGAGAAATATAATAATACTTGTTGTCAATAAGTAGGAGAAGAAATTACGTTGCACATTGACGAATTTACAAAATATAAATGGTTTCTCAATAAATTTATTGTTATTCAATATTACATATGTATATAAAATTTTGGAAATACAAACTATCGTTAACATAAATAAATATTAAATACACTAAATGAACACCCGCGTTTTTGTTTTTAAAATTGTCGTAAAAATATGATTATGGTTTTTTGTTGATTTTGATGTTTATTTTGATAAATTCATATCTTTTACATAATTATATTTTTTATAATTAAATTTATGTATAACTCGAAATATTAATTCTATTATAATATGAATATTTATATAACTATTATCCTAATATTTCACTATCATGAACACATACAACAATAATATATGATATATTGATAAATGTATGTAGTTATATTATTTATGTATTTAAAACTTGTCTAACTTAATGATAACAAACAATTCTTTATTTTGTATATTCTCTCGTCATTTATTACACCAATCACATCCTGATATGCTAGAAATTTAAGTCAATACTTTAGATCTCTTCCCTTGTATACAGCCATGTAGAGTCTCGTAAGTTTTTTTTGTATGTCTAACGTCTGGAATGACCCTTACGTGAAAAAATTGTATGTCAATGTTACCAAGTTATAAGAACGTACAAAAATAAAAAGAAAAAATCATATGGTAGATCATCATCACAAAACATAATAATAAGAAAATATTCGAGTAAAATTAATAAATTAATATGAGGTTAGGTAGCAAACATCTAAACTACAACACAAGTAAATTTATAGCCATTATGGATTAAAGATTATTCATAAAATAAGTAGAGTAGAATGAAAGTAGTGCTTGATACATTATTATGATTTTTTATTTATTGAATGTTTTTAAATAATTATTTAAAAGTGAGATTAATGGAGGATTTAACACAACAAAAATTGGTAATCTTTTTATTTAATTAATGTAGAATAACACATGTCATCTAATTATTCATTCATGAAATAAGTAGTTATTTTTAGTATTAAAATATTTTTTTCTAACAACATTCTCAACAATGCATCATACACATAATTCATAAATAACGTTCGTCTTAAACTAATTAACAGAGGGTAGTGTTGGACTTCTTGAAACCTAAGAATTTGATGATGAAGAAGCTCTTTAAGTATTCTTCACCCTCGGTGATTTATTATATAAATATCAATTTAAGATTATAACCTACTCAATTCATTAACTAATCTACGACTATTATACATTTCATACTTTGAGTTTAGATTACAAAAAATATCTTCGAGTATGAGAAAACTATTAAAATGGTTTTATTGAAAATCATATAATATTAAAATAAATTTAGTAATAGTACAATTAAATTTGTAAAATAAAATAATATGTAAAATAAAATAATAAATATATTATTAACCTATAAATTAGAAGTTGAAGAGCTTACATTAATTATTTAATAGATACATGACAAATGTTAAAGTGATGATGTGTCAATCATATGGAGAGAGTAAGCCAACTTTCATATATATGATTAACAGTTGTGTCCTTGAAAGAACCAAACAACTAACAGATGATGTTGATAATCAAGAGAACTTGTAACTTGTTGGATCATGTTCTCTCTAGTTTGTCCTAAAAGATCATTTAGTTTTTGATGTTGGATCATCTTCTCTTCACTATTTAATCTCCATATATATATGGTACAATATAATTGTAACACCCCAAATTTGAAAAAGGAGAAAAAGTTATATTTTGGGTTAAATTGAATAAAAATTGAATGACTTCAGGGAGATTTCTGATTAATTTAAAAGTCCAAGGCAAAATCTCTAAATAAAGAAAGGTAAAGGGACTAAACTGCAAAAAACAAAAAAATGAGGGCAACTCGAGTTCATCTTTCCGAAATCAAAGGATAGTTTTTGACAACTCAAACCTCCGTATCTCAACCCTAATATGTCGTATATATGTGTTTTCAAGCCTAACGATTTAGAAGCCGATTACGTAGTCAATTGGAGGTTTTAGTGAGATTTCAAGACCCTTCTTCATCAACTTCGGTTTGAATATTTTTGGGCAACTTGTGATCAGATTTTGTGGTGAGTTAGGTTGATCGTGCTTTTCCATATTAGAGCTTTAGTTCTGAGTTGTATTCAGCTCTGGTACAAGAGTTTGGTAAGCCTCATCTTCTTCCTTATTCAAATTTTCTCAATGGAAGAGAGCTTCAAGCTCTTTAATGGTGGATTTCGTTTCAGAAAGAATTAGAACTTGATCTATACCTTGTTAGAAAGCTCTTTTCAATATGAATCTAACGCCGCTGAGAATTCACCAAACGGAAGTCGGAAACGATCGGAATCTGATTGGTAAATATTTTGATTTTGTTGATTTATAGTCAAATGGGGATTTATTTAAGCCGGTTCTTAAGGTTTTGAAACCGGTTATAGAATTTATGTCTATGGAAAATACTCGTTTGAAATCTATTTTGGAATTCATTTGAGTTTTGATTTTAAACCCATAGCAATTCTGACCGGTTCGGCTCTTTTTAAACCAGTTTTGGCAAATCAGATACCTGTTCTTGATTTCACTTAAAATTAACGGTTGAATTTAGATAAATTGTTTAGTGGTTTGGAATGTGTCCAAAATTACTGTTGATCACTCGTTCGATCTGAATATCTTTGTCAGGTGAGTTCTAACTCCCTTTTAGATATTGTACAATTGTATAATATTTTAAAAGTGAGAAAATTAATTAATTAAACTAGTTGCATGATAAGTTGTAAAGATTGATTTGGTTATCTAGATAAACTAATATGAATATGATTCTTGGTAATAAGATATGTTATTTTGTTTAAAAATAAAATATGATATTCTGTTAAAACTGGTACATTAGAATAATATGTTAGATGTGAGTTTAAACACTTAATTAAATTATTTGAATGTTAATTTCCGAAAATTTATTTGTTTGATTCGATAATTAATATAGATATGATTTTGTTAATAAGATATGTTATTCTGTTAAGACTGGTATCAGCATGGCACTTTGACTTAGCTAGATCTATAGGGCAATCTGTGGCGGCCGGCATCGCCAACAGATGTATTCTGTATTCTGTTAGTCTGTTAGTGGTATTGAGGTCGGTTAATGCCGTGAACCGTACTTCCTTACCATCTCGTTAGGGGCCAACATCCTTATAGAGTATATTATGTATATATTATGTTAGTATATGGTTTGGGTCGACCAATGCTAGGGTTGTACCATTCCAACGTGCATTGCTGGATACTTGGTCGTTCGGTTCTGATGTTATTACTCTGTCTGACGATATTATTCTGTTCTGATGATTAAGTTATGTATTTTGCTAGCATAAGTTCTGATGTGTTTTACTTTACTTAAAATTAATTGAATTGAAACTATGTTTGTTAGTACTAACACGTGAGCATTAATCTGTGCGGGATCAGACCGTGTTGGTACTTGTTCTTTGGGTTTGTAATCTCACTGGGCGATTTTTTGCTCACATAAGTTCTGATTTCGTGCAGAGGACATTGACGAGGAGCGGTATGCAGCTGAAGTTTAGAGTTTGTTATTCGTATAGCGAGACTTGGTAGATTTTCTAAAGTTTAATTTATTTTGTTTTTGAGATTTGGAGTTTATACGAGATTTGAACTTTGTATATTTTAAAATTTTTTAGTATTTTTGTTATAGTAATGCATCAAAATTTCTTTTGAATGTTTAGGGCGTTACAATAAGTGTGAACTTCTTTGTTCCTTTATACCATATGCTTTCCTCATTCACACCAAAATCAAGTAGTACAGTGTTAAGATCAAGGATGAGATTGTAAATCATATGTTTTTTTTGTCATCAGATATTATTTAGGATTCTAACGAGCCAAAATTGTGGAAAATTGTTTACATAAGTAATGTGTAGCGATTCTGCACGAATTTTTCGTGCTAAATAATCCGCCTCAACATCTGCATTACGAGAGATTAAAGATAAAGAAAAGATAGTAAATCGTTCTTTATTTTATAATTAAATGGCCTTTATCTAATCTAAGACTATTAATGTAATTGGCAAAATAATAACTTCAAAAAAAAAAAACTGTTCATCCGAAAGATTTTTTAATAATTATTTTTCCTTTAATTTAAATATTAAAACTTACAAATCATCTGGGTTCTAGTCTTGCGTGAGATTAGCAAGCTTCCTACCCGTTTGGATTGTGTACCTAAGGAACATAGAATAAGAAGATTTTAAAAACTAAGGCCCTGTTTGTTTGATCATTTGGAATTAGCATCCAAATGATCCATCCAAATAATCCATTGGGATGATTCATCTTAATGATGTTTGTTTGATTATTTGCTAGTTCATCTAAATGATTCATTTAGATGGAGCTTTGTTTGTTTGATCATTTGGATGGATCATTCACATTCTCATATATATGTAAATGACTAAAATGTCCTCTGTTAAGTAACAAATAATAAATAGCTACATTCTCATATTAATCAAAGTAGAGTTTGAAAAAGAGAGTTTGGTCCAATCTGCACACAATATTATTCAGCTTCTTACATCAAGAGATCAATGAGGCACACAACATTATTCAGCTTCAACAGCTTCCGGTTTGGGACCTGCACATACAAATTAATATCATACCAACAAATTCAACATGACAGTTTCATTCATCAATCAAACAAATGCACTAGCTCAAAGCCTCAGACTAATCTTTATCAATATCAG
>Ga0041059_1001023_pt1 | contig 22255 bp, 17 predicted proteins | sample AraColnosormetaG_FD_56232 | JGI IMG/M metagenome (GOLD analysis project Ga0041059, IMG submission 56232) | Arabidopsis roots microbial communities from North Carolina, USA - Col MF nosort | ecosystem: Host-associated > Plants > Roots > Unclassified | place: USA: North Carolina | collected... | reverse complement strand
ATTCCAAAGTTTTTTTTTTTTTTTTGTGTTGCTTAGGATTCAATTTCTGATATAGCCGGGGCTTTGGTGTTTATTCTAGGGAGTAAAAACAGAGCAGTGGTTGGTTTGGCAGCCAATGTAGTTATTAGGTTGATTCGTATTGTTCCTCCTTCTATCTTGCATTCATATTCTTTGGATCTCGTGGAGTCTTTATCACCTCTGTTATGTTGTCAACAATTCGATGTTTCGCTTCCCTGTGCCGTTGCTTTGAACGCTATTCTTGTGAACGTGAGAGAAACTAAGGAAAAAGAAGTGTGGAAGATTTTAGAGGATGAGAAAACTGTGGTTTCTGTTGTTGGTAATTTGCAGATCTTTTCTGAGGGGAGTATGTCAGTGGAATGGTTTCAAGAGATGGCTTTGCTTCTGAGTACAATTATGTTGAAGTGGCCTCAGTCTAGGTATTCTGTTTGGAACAACCCTGCCTTGATGGGTGTATTGGAGAGTGTTAGTCAGAAGCCTGATATGGGTTTGACAGTTGCAACTTTGAAGCTCTATTCTTCTCTAGGTACATATATGCTTATCAAACTTAGATATTATGTTCTCTACTGAGCTGCCAACTAAATTGGCCTTATCTTGTCCCTTGGGTGTTTCTCTGTTTTTCTGTTCAGCTCTTTGTGGCCATGGTGCCAATGAGCTTTTAGACAATGGGAAGCCTATGTTAGATATGATGATTAGCTGCATGGAGGAGTCAAGCTCTCAAAATGCTCGAATTGAAGGGTTAAAGCTAGCACAAAGGCTTGCGGTAATAGCACCTCGCCCTGTTGACCTTTATTTTAACTATATTTTTGGATTTCTAATCAGTAGCCGTTGCTCAGACAGGTAACCGAGAGTGCTTGAAGATGATAAACATGTGTTCTGAGTCCCTAGTAAAGGCTACCGTTCGGACCATGGGTAAGTGGTTCTTGAGCTCAGGAAAGCTTGAACTTGACCAGATGTCTTTGCTTGTGGAGGCTTGTAAACTGGCTCTAATCACTCGTTGGGAAGGACAACATCATATTTATTTCTGGAAGTATCGGATCTCTGAAGCGCTTCTTAGTCTTGTTGTGGAGAACTTTCATAGTCAATCCTTGGATGGTTATGTATCTCTGGAAGAAGAAGTTTTAGTTGCTGAGAAGGTACTGAATGCCAATTTTTTACCTAGTCTGAGGTCATACGTTTGGGATATAATTGGATTCTTGGCAGCTCACTGTGAGGAAGAGTTTGATTCCATTTTGCGTGGAGATGAACTCTGCCTCAACTTTCTTGTCACATGTGCCTGGTAAGACATTGGTTGTTTTGTTTCCCTCAACCGCCTCTTTTTGGATATGATCTTATTATCTATTCTGATTATTTTTCTTTTGACTTCTTTTTTAAGCTTGTCCTTTTCGAGGTCGGTTCAGAAAGGCTATCAAATATGTCAAAATGATATTATCAGCGCCTCCCATAGCGAGTCAGCATCAAGAGCAGTGCTAATGATGATATGTTCTCCCTCCAAATACATATCATCGAGGGCCCGAGTTACCCTGTCATTTATCCTAGAAGAAGGTGGTGAGCAAAATTTGAATTCCCTTGTGAATTTTCTGAGTTATATTCCATCTTCAGGAGGTTACATACTGCCAAATATACTCCAAACTACCGTGTGTTTGGTGGGCTTTGCATGCTATTCATCGATACCTCAATATGCGAGTTTCATTTTAAGAAAGCAGGGTTTGGAGATACTTTTATCTTTCTGTAGCTGGTATCAAAGGAATTGGGAAAATATTGGAGCATCAAGTTTTGCTCCTTCTTCCCAGAGCATCACTGAAAAGAGGATATGCTGCTGGGTATGTACGGAAGACTGGGACAACAAAGATGCCTTTCTTCTATACGCTCTCTTGGCTTTGGCCGAGTTGGTAAATCATTCATTCTTTGGACAGAATCACGCTGAAGAACTTTCAATGAAGAGCGGAAATTTGAAAGATCGGTTATGCACCACACTTAAGGAAATCCGCGATGGAACATATGGCTCTGGTCCAAGGTGGTATGCTGCACACATCCTAAGCTATTTTGGATACTACGGCTTCGAACATAAGTTGGGGAAAAGGCTCATGTGTGCTTATGAAGATGAGGAATATAGTGATATGCGACTCCTTTTTGCTAGTGGAAATAGTGCGAGTGTAAACAAAGTTATTATCGCGGTCAGGTGTCCAATGCTACTGCCTCCCAAGGAAGGAGCTCACAGTAGCTCAACTATATCAACTGAGAAATCTCAGAGAACCGTTCAAGAAATCCGCATGTCTGCCAATGTGGATATTTTGGCACTTGTTAAATTATTGGAATTTGCTTACTCTGGTTATGTGGAAGTAGAAAGCACGACACTGAAAAAGCTGAAACCTTTGGCGAAACATTGTAAGGCAAAGGTTCTGCTGCAGATGCTCTGCAGAAGAAGACCCAAGTGGGGATCTTCAATACCCGAAATTGATATACCCCTTGCCCTCACTCCTAAACTCATCCACTTCTCGTAAGTTTATCAGTCTCATCATTCTTCTCGACGCTAACAATCAGATTAACTCAGGTTTTATGACATAGTATTCTTGTAATTTCAGGGATGTGATATTAGTACCTAAAGAAACAAACGTGGCTTGCTTCAACTGCCGTATGTGTTCCTTAACATCTCCTCATGCCCACTCTCACCGAGTTATACTGTCGTCAGGCTGTGAATACCTACGTGCCTTGTTTCGGTCCGGGATGCAGGAGAGGTATGTAACAGTTACTCTTAGTTCACATAATTTTTCTTTGGCATATATAGTGAACGTATGTTGGTGGGTGTATTAGTTCTGATTTTCATAAAGTAAATTTCAAGTATCCCCAACTCAAATGGAAACCCCATCCGGTAGATCAGGGTAACGAGACTCCCTGGACCAAAACTATCTGCGAGTCAGATTATACTTTGGGTATGCGTGTCCACAGTCCACCCCTAATTCTTGTAGACGAAACCTAAGAAGTTATTTGGTATTTTCTGCTCCTGTGTTACTGGAATGTGAGCAGAGATTAATGTATGCTTTTTGGTGTTTTATTGAGGAATAAAAGACTAAACATCTAATAATTGGCTCTTAAAAATCTGCAGCCATTTGGATAGACTAAACGTTCCTGTGAGCTGGCTGGGGTTAACAAAACTTGTGAGTTGGTTCTACTCTGATGAGTTGCCAAAGCCTCCATCGGGTTGCAAGTGGAACAACATGGACACTGAGGCAAAGCTGGATGAGCTTCAAGCTTATGTGGAGATATACTCGCTTTCTGAATGGTGGATTATGGAAGAACTTCAAAACGATTGCGCTCATGTGATTCTCTCTTGCTTGGAATCCGCTAGAGAGTTATCTATCAAAACAATCGAATTAGCTGCGAGTTTCTCGATGTGGAAACTGGTGGAAGCTGCTGCTAATCATGCAGCTCCTATTTATCATCAGCTTCGTGACTCAGGTGAGCTCGATGAGCTAGACGACGAGCTGGTAAACTTGATCCGAACCGCCGCTGTTCAGTTTTCTCAACAGGGTGGTTAAATTATCAACAGAAGCAAAAGTTAAAGAGAGAGAAATCTGGAACTGAGAGTCTATGAGGCTCTTTAGTCATGCTAAGGATTCGGGATGGTATATAGTTAGTCAATTTATTGACACTAATCCCTTTTGAAGATTGTACGTGTTATAATGGTTTTCTGATAGAGAGCAATCTGTTGTGGGATTTTGTCTCAGACTCTCAGAGTCATTTCTTTAGTAGATAAAAAGACATGAAATTTCTGTAAGCTAAACAAGGTAATGTACAGAGTAATTTATGTAAGCTACACAGGTATTGTTCGAACTTGATGAAAATGTTTGAACAAGTTATTGAATTCGACATATGTGACAATGTTGGAGGCTTGCTCTATGAAAAAGAAACAATCTATACATAAAAGAGGAATGACATTGTCCAATGCTTAAAAGGTCAATTCCTATGCAAGTATCTTTACGCTAATCGTGAGAGCCACTTATTCCCAATATAAACTTAATAATTAGAAAAACATAGTGTGAAAGAAGGAGAAGAAAGCAAAGATGGAAATGGTGAAATTCGGGAAAGCAGCACTTGGTGCGGTGAAGATACTCTGTCACCATGCTTTTGCTGTGGTCGTCATCGAATTGGGCTTATTCATCGATTTCTTCTGCTTCTCCCTCTTTTCGAAGCTCTTTGGTCATTTCTACATCCACAACCATCGTTTAGTTGCCATCATTTTGTTAAAACCGTTTCCGCGTTTGAAGAGTGAAGAAAAAGAAAACAGATTTGTTGCTTCCATTTTTGAGTCCTTTACAAAAGCTATGGCGCACATTACAAGATTTTATAAATGGTGTGTTTATATTATCTATGGATTTTTCAATTATTTGGTTGGTTTAACCTTCAAATTAGATGTTTGTGTGATTCTTGTATGTATGCTTATTTATAAATAGGATAGAAGTTTATTTTATCCTTTGCACGAACAAAGCAAAGAAAAACACTTCTATCTTTTCATTAAAGTTATACTAGTTTTTGATCTACTCTTATTGGACTGAACTCAATCAGTTATAACGTTAATAAGTCGAAACGGACATTTTAAGCTTTACGTAACGGTCATATTATCGGCTCCACGTAACAAAGACCAAACTCTGAAAAGACCAAACTCTGAATCTTGTCTTTTTATAGTCTGTAACGCTTCTCGTTTTTCGCATGACCTTCTCCACGTTTCTCTTTTGTTGCCTCATCTCTTTCTTCTTCAATTTCTTATTGTGTTTGCTACATAAGCAGCTTTGTTGTGAGGAAAAAAATAAAGAGATAAACAAAACACAAAAATGGTGGTGAAAAACTCGATCAAATTCAACTCTCAGAGTGAGCGCAAGTCTTTGGAAGAGACCAAGGTTCCTCCTATCTTTGGCCTTCCTCCAGATGCCTTAGACGACAAGAAACCTACCTCGGATTTTGCAGTACCTATCATCGACTTTGCAGGCGTCCACAAGTCGCGTGAAGCCGTTGTGGAGAAGATCAAAGCCGCTGCAGAGAATTGGGGAATTTTCCAGGTGATCAACCATGGTGTTCCTTTAAGTGTTCTTGAAGAGATTCAAAATGGAGTTGTTAGGTTTCATGAGGAAGATCCGGAGGTTAAGAAATCTTACTTCTCGCTTGACCTCACCAAAACATTTATCTACCACAATAATTTCGAACTTTACAGTTCGTCTGCTGGTAACTGGAGAGACTCTTTCGTTTGTTACATGGATCCCGATCCTTCAAACCCTGAAGATCTCCCAGTGGCTTGCAGGTAATTTTTTTTTCATTGAGAAGTCTTAGGAAATATTGAAGATATATTATTGATTCTAACATCATTGGCTCAGAGATGCTATGATCGGATACTCGAAGCATGTGATGAGTTTAGGTGGCTTGCTCTTTGAACTTCTCTCAGAAGCTCTTGGTTTGAACTCTGATACTCTTAAGAGTATGGGTTGCATGAAGGGTTTGCATATGATCTGCCATTATTACCCTCCCTGTCCACAACCTGACCAAACCTTAGGCACAAGTAAGCATTCCGACAACACTTTTATCACTATTCTTCTTCAGGACAACATCGGTGGTCTTCAAATTCTTCATCAAGACTGTTGGGTTGATGTCTCGCCTCTTCCCGGGGCACTTATCATCAACATCGGAGATTTCTTGCAGGTAAGCTCACTGATCCATAGTTGGACCTAAAAGTATAAGATAACATAAAACAGAGGTTTTAGTGCGTGATGCATTGATTTACTTTCTCACTTAAGGTTTTCTTATTCGGGTTGTGCTGCACAACTTGTGCAGCTAATGACGAACGACAAGTTCATAAGCGTTGATCATAGGGTGCTTACAAACAGAGTTGGACCGAGGATTTCAATCGCATGCTTTTTCAGCTCGAGTATGAATCCAAATTCCACAGTTTACGGACCAATCAAAGAGCTTCTCTCTGAAGAAAACCCTCCAAAATACAGAGACTTCACTATACCAGAGTACTCAAAGGGATACATTGAGAAAGGTCTCGATGGAACATCGCATCTGTCACATTACAGGATTTGAGATCTTTAAAAAAACAAAATATATCCTGTTTGAAGCAAGATATTCAGATATGTCTATGTTCCGTCCTTTCCTTATCCATGTAAAAGCTAGTACTCTGTTCTTGAGGCTGCAACTGCAATAACAAAAGCATTGTACCAAAGATAAGAAACAAATGGTGTGTGTGTGTGTATTTGTTGAAACATGTGTGGTTTATATTGGATCTTTAGATTCAAACTTTGTTTACTTACTCTTCTCGAGGCTCCGTGGATTCAACAATCTTTATCAAGAAATTTGATCGAATTGTAACTAGTCAGAGCATCAGATTAGTACCTGTCTAAGGCTTTAATATATTCCCCTAGGGTTTCGTAATGATTCAAGAACAAGCAAAAACGCACTCGTCGAAACAATTACATACCTCGACGAGACTCAGGGTCAACACGGTTCTCCGATTTGACCTATGACCTATCGGCGGCGGCGAGAAGGGGTTTCAGGTGATTAGACTAGAAGGTTTGACTGACGGTGGCTAACCGCCGGTGGGCCCAGAAGCTACGACACCATTGAAGCAATCAAAGAAAAGATTGGTGGGGACGAAAAGGGTTTCTGTGTTATAAGCCGAGCCCGCATTATTTTAAGTTAAAAGTTAGTGCAACTGAACCAAATTTATTTATTCATGTTTGTATGTAAACTATGTTTTTTTTTACTATATTTTTATTAAATTGTATTTTATCATTTTAATTTTAATTAAAAACTTCTATATAATTTTCCAACTAAAATGTTTTTTTTTGTTATATTAATATTTTTATCTTGGGACGGAAAACAAAAATTAATGCCTTTAAAGTATATGGTTCTAGCTTCTATGGTGATCCTGATTCCTGATAGAAGCATGGAATTAACGCCGAAGTCTCTCATCTCATCTTCATGGCCGTGTGGTGTGGGTGATTTTCTTTCTCCACGTATTTATATTTTGTCTTTAAAAACTCATCTATCAACTCAATGAATTATTGTCCCCACAAGTTACTAAACTCATCAGTTGCTTATAAAAACTATTTTCAAAATGTACATGTATATATGCGTCTACATATGCCTTTCCAGTATAATTCATGAATGGAAGAGCAATAACAAGCAATGGTAAGATGAATTCCATATTTCAAACGTATAACACAATGTACTTGTACATGCTGGTAGTTATATTAATTAGAGCGATGTAATAGGTTATATTGATATCTTATAAATTTACTTTGATTTATTTTAAAACGTTTAAGCTCGTTTAGATGAATCACAAGAAGGTAACAAATATATCAAATCATAATTACACGTCACAAAACATAAAAGAATATGTTTCACATAATCATTATTTTCATTAATATTTTCTCAAAACTAATTGCACAAGGAACCGTTTGAACTTTGAAGTTCAAGAAACTAAGATGACCCGCTTAAAGAATCTTATTCGTTACAGAAATCGATTGACAATTACACTTCATGCCAATAATTGAAACAGCTTTGTACGCTTGGGATTTTATTTTATTTGTTATAACTGAAAATGGTCTTTCACATAACTTTCAGTTAATACCGATTGTATTCCCTTTATTGCCTCTTGCCCATGTTGATATTATGAGTCTTGTTATAGTTCTCTCCATATTCAAGAAGTTCATCCAAAACGCTATCGTCCAAGTACTCAAACTCAAAAACTTGCTGCGACGAGGAAGAAGAATTAGCCGCAGTGGATGAGGATCCGGTTCCCATGTTATACTCGTGAGGGAAGTTGAGAATGGCAGCTTTGCCTCTCATTGAATAGGCGGCTCGGTCATAGGCTCGAGCCGCGTCTTCCGCAGTGTCGAATGTCCCTAGCCACACACGCTCTCCGTGCTTCCTCGAATCTCTTATTTCCGCGGCGTATTTACCCCAAGGTCGTCTCCTTACTCCACGGTACTTCCCTTGCTCGGCTCCTCCTCCTCCACTACCACTGCTACGACCTCCTTGATCCATATATCTGTGTATGTGTATATACTGTTGTGCGTCAGAAGAGAGACCAAGTGACAAAGAATAATAAGAAGAATTGGATGTTCTAAGAGTTGGAAACGGACACAAGATGTAGCGTCTGTTTTTTTTTTTTTGTCTTTGTGTGTGTTTTAATTTTGCATGGATTAAATGAGATTTGATTTGTGGAATTTATAGGCAAGGAAACAAGTGGGTCCATCAACCTAATATTCGAAGTTCGAAAAACTCCACTTATGAAAATTATGTAGATGTTCTTTAGACCTTTTTTCTCCTTCAACATAGATGTTTCTCATAAAATAAATTTTCTTTTTCTTTTTCTTTTTTCATTTTTTTATAATAGATTTTATTTTGAGAATTTTGTATTTTACATATATGTACAATTTTTTATGGCTATAATAATATACATGTATGGGGTTTCGGAAATGTACAACATTAATAATATGGTAAGAATCATGTGCAACAAAAATATAAAACAATTTTTTGTTATATCCTTGAAATTATTATATTTTGCGTTTATATTTTACATTATATCTAAATTATTAAATATTTATATCTAAATAGAGCTTATAAGGTTTAACTCAAGTTGAACTTTTGCAAAAAGTAGGAAATTTATGATAAAATTAGACAGTCTCTTGAACTAATTATTATAGAAAACTATATTTGTATGGTATTTTTTGGCAACAGCAATGGAATTTTATGTTACCAAAAATATGATGTGTACTGAATAAAAGAGTTGATTGGAGGACCCATAGGAATATGTTTGACTTGGGACTTCGTTAGTGCCCACGTGGGTTGACTCTCAAAACCGACTCAGAAGCTTTCGTTGGACCATAATAAATTTTTTGTTTAATACAGAATCTACGTGTGGGGGTCTAAGTTCTTGACATGACTTTACATTTTGGAGAATTTTTTCCTTCTAGATATATTTTCACATCAATTAATTTTTATTGAATAATTTGCAGTAGATTAGATCAATTAACTTTTCTTAACATCAAGTTTACGAACATACCACTAACGAAGAAGAACAAAAACGTTTACTAAGTACATTGAATCGGCCTTGAATTGTTTTCAAATTATGCATATATTCTACATAAAGCTGGAAATTCATTACTTATTCTACCTTAAAAGAAAATATAAGATTTTGTTTTTCAAAATGTCGTATAAAAAATTGAGCTAAATATTAATCGCTAAAATTTTTTATGACATTTGAACTACTTTCTCCATCTTTGCCAACGTACGGTACCTGAAATCTCTAGAAATTTGATCGAATCAAATGTTGGTTGCGTTTGTAACTTTGTATATGCATTGAACAAATAAAAGTTTTTATATTAGTAAGAAATGTTTGTAAGTTGTGAACGCAAATACAAAAGGTATTCGCAATTTGATTTTATGCTTTGGAAATCACGCTTCCCATGTACGATAATCTACATTTTTGTTTGTATTTAAAAGCATTAATAAGATATCATATTTTCATTAAATATAATCACACCATTTAGTCCTCTAAAATATACAAAACCAAAAAAAGTAGTCAGCTTAGAATCAAGTAATTTGTAATTGCCTTATACACACTACAGTATATAGTTGTTAACTGAAAAACAAGAATCAACAGCCTATAATACCTTACATACTCTAGAATCTGAATCTTTTAACTTAAATATACGGACTTCGTTGAGCCAACAAATATAACTTTCTTTAGTTAGCTAGGTCCACAAAATTAATCGCTAAAGTTCCATAAATATAACAATAGATGTCACAGTCAATAAGAAACTTATACGGAAGGACTTCGTATAAGTGAACATTCCATAAATAGTATCTTTCACCCGTAAATCTCAGATATTTTACTGACACTATACTCTGTCGAAATTGACTTTTATAAACCTATTAGCCTAATCGTCACGTGGGCTTTTCTAATAAGTCATTAACGTTAAGTCAGTTGAAATAAGGATAACGACATGTCCAATGTACCTAGTTGATCATAAATTCATCATCATGGTCACAATGTACCTACTTCTTCAAGTTTTCTTTTTGTTACCTTTTTAAAAATATATATTTTAAAATACACTAATTGGCCCTTTTTGGCTGCTCCTAATATTGGATTCGATCTTATAGGTGTCCGTACATATTCGAAGTCTTTTTTTTTAGACTAGAAAACAAAGTTTTGGAGTTCCCTTTCCTTCTTTGTTCTTCTATCATATCTGAGTTCCTTTCCCTTTCAATCACATTAAAATAATGATTACGATTTTATTATGTCGTTTAAATCTGACTTGCCTTTGACTTTGAATCGGTCCACGACAAATATTTTTTTGGTAAGTTATGACAATTGTTGTAGTGCCTGTATATTTTTTTTAAAAATGCTTAAACTGTCGCATAAATGCGACCAAAAAATAAAATACTGTCGCATTAATGTTTTATTTTGGATAAACCGAGTCTATGAACAAACAAACCAAAACAACCGAAAACTGGGCGACAAAAAAACAACAACTGAAAACTGATTTTGTTGAAAATTCTCGGTAGACGGTAACAAATATCATCGAAAACCTACTGTACTTCAAAACTTCCTTGTTCCAAAAAACAAAAAACAAATCTAAGGATTCTTTTATATTTGAAAAAGAAATTTAAAATAGAGCCTGATTGAAAATAATTATTATTATTCAATTGTTCATTTTTTTTCTTATCTTCAATATACATTTCCGACGTCTTTCTTGAATTGAAAGGAGAGATGAATCTACGTTTATTCAACAATAAAAAGAATTAAATTTAAGAAGATTGGAATTAACGTCTATTCTATTGTAAATTAATAATCTCTGGGAAAAAGAAGATTGTGTGGTTTCGATTGATATAGAATCAGAATCTATATTGTTGTCGCCATTACGACTAGTGTAAGTAAGGGCTCTCGAGGTTGGGGACAACATATAGCTAGAACTAAAGTCTTTTTATGTCTTCGTGCATGAACCTACCAATTGAATAACATAGAATCTATAGTAAAAGGTTTATTTCAGAACAAGAACCCTAACATATAGATGAAGCTTTTAACTAAAGGTTATAGAATATCAAGGATTTATGGGTTAATCTATTTCTTTTACCAAAATCGATAATACGTTGACCAATTTTTTGGATAATCTTCGATCAATTACAGCGGAGTTCCAATGGAACAGAATTTATTAACTATATTTTTATAATTAGCACTATAAATAAGAAATTTATAGTTTAAGTACCTTTTAACTTTCATTCTTTTAATTTGAGAACAAAAATAACTTTAATGAACTCAAAGATATTCATACAATATTATGTATGGTTAATATTAATGCTACACATTATTATTTTCAAGATGACATACACTAGTTTCATTTTAAATATATTTTAAAATTGACACAGTTTATTTTCATTTTAATAGATTGACATAATCTTTGCACACTGAATATATGATGGCCCAGCCCAAGTTCACTCGTGACCCACATATGGTCCACGCAGCTGCCCAAAATGGGTCTAGAAAAACTAATGGAAGAATGGCGAAACATAATTGTTTTTTTTCCTGTCAACGAATGGAGAAAGAGAAAGTGAAACAAGTGAAAGCATTTTTTTTTACAGTTCTCTTTTCTGGTAAAGCATTTTTTTATCTTTTTTTTTTGTTGTCATCAGCATTTATTTATGGTTGTTCAAAAAAAATAAAAAAAATTATGGAAACAGAACAGACGATAGAACAAATTACATCACATTATTCAATTTTACACTAAAGAAATTAATTTTATTTTTGTAACATCTTGCTTTATTTTATTAAAATGAAAACAGAGATTACATAGTTATTTCTTAGACATACACATAAAACCAAAAATTGATTAAAATTTAAGAAATTAATTAACTAGATAATTTAAGTTAAAAAAATTGTTTTTTGTAAATTGTGTCTCATTAAATTATAGGATGTTTTGACTCGCACACATATCAATGGTTCAAAACGTTGACCCCAGATTGGTTTCTTTAAATGGTAAAGTAAAAGTCAACCTTTAGTTTGAGATAATAAAATTTAAAAGCCAATTAATTTTCTTTTGAAATTTATTTACAATTTCTTGTTATGAGATCTACATTATTATATACAGTAACACTCAGTTAGATATTAATCTCTTGTATTTAGCCAAACCAAAAACCATCGGATCAATGCATAAGTTTTGGAATTTCTAGTAATTTATTTCCAGTTAAGTATGTTTTTATAGTGTAGCGTAGGGCTAGAAGACGATCCTGATCAATGCAACTAATAGAATCTCGAACATCAAAACAAAACAAAGAAAATTATAGAGATCGAGTTCATATCTCGGAGCGACGTGTATCGATGATGGTCTGACGCACACACGTGACCGACCAAGCATCACGTGCTGCTGAATGCTGATCCATCTCACCGTTGCTGTGTTGACCTGAGTCGTCGACGTGGCGCATGATGATGATCCTCAGGACCTCATTCTTAAAAGAGTAGTCTATAGTCAAAGTCAATTGTTAATGCGGAAACAAAATTCTACTATATTAATGAGATGCCTAGATTTCTTTTTTCATATTAGTTTTGAATTGTACAAATAATTGGATTCTAGTAAAATCCTCCCAAAATTGAACCAAAAGCTTTCACAGCTGTTGTCAGTCCATGTGAAAACTACTGATGAGTTGTTTTTCACAAGTTTCATGAATCAACTGTTTTTAATGGTGATTTAAGAAAGTTTAAATTTAAGTAATACAATGTCACTAAGTTCTATATGAAATATTCTTCTGCTGCTCTGCCCTGGTTGTAGTATTTGTTTATTTGTAATTACTGCCGAAGCATCAATTGTGATTTTGTCGATTTTTAGGTTTAACTGATGCAACACTTCAACAAAAAAAAAAATTAAAAAAATTTGTAAACATGGATCTGAATCTAATTTTGTCGATTTGTGATTTCTCCCACTATATTTTTTTTTTCTTTTGACAATCGTGATTACGGATTTTCATCGGGAGCCACTTATGAATATTAGTTGTTTGGATAAAAATAAAAATAATGCAAAAACAACAAATTACTTTCCACTAAGGGTTGTCTCCGTCGTGGGCACGTTTTCGTTTTTATTATGTTAGGACAAAACTAAGAACGCCATAAGTCGATGTGTATTTATATATCTTTTTGTGTTAAAGATGTGTATTTATACATCCTCTAACGTATTATAGAACATAAGTCCATCTAAAATTCGATTATATACACTTTGATGATAAATAATACACAAATACGTACACCCAAAATTACTCAAACAACTAACAAAAATAGTCACAATTGTTTTGCTAAAGACAATACATTATTGATAAGAGAAAAAGGTTCAAATATAAAACGAAACTATACTTCTCACCGGACCTATTATTATGTTCTATTCTGTCGTGAGCCAAACTCGTCAAACATAAATACACGATAGAGACTAGTGAGTATGGAAACATTGTCCTTCTTTATCATTTTTTATTTCTGTTTACCAGTTGTTGTTTTGTTTTTTGTTTTTTTTAACATCTCATCTCATTTCTTATATATTTAAACTAATAAAAGATGAAAACCAAAACGAAAACTTTGAACTATTTCTGCGGTGGATTTGACTTTTCTTTTATTTCTATTTTGACGGGATTAGACAGAGAAAGGATAAGTCTTACTAACCTTGTGTCTTTTTCGGGGATCTTTCTTGGACCGTTTCGAATCATAACTAGATCTTCGATATCTATCATATTATCTATTTTGAACCATAGTTTAGAGCAAATTACTTGCAGATATTCTTCTGAATAAGATAAATTTATTACATTTTCAAAGGATCCTTCACAAAATATATAGTCTGTCTAAACATATCAATTTAATTAACCGACAAGTGTGGTTAGCTGGAGTTCACAGATTCTAATTATTGAAAAATGACCACTATACTGTATTAGCGAATCCAATTATATCATCATTATACTACATACGACTTTAATATAAACGTAATCTACATGGACAAACAAAACTTTCACTATCATCAGAAGATCCAACTCAAAATGTCAATTAAATTACTCCACTTGAATATAAGTAAGCTTTTCCTTATTGTTTTCCTCACCATAAGTACTACAAAAAATGTTTAAATAAAAAGAAAACTCTTACACCAAACAAGTCACATAGATCGAGGAAAAAAAAAAAACTCCTAAAAGATTCAGCAAAATGATAACCTAAATGATGAAAAAAACAAAGTAAGATGATAACCTAAATAAATAAATGAGTCATATAAGAAAGAGCCTCTGAAATCTCACCAACTCTTTCTCTCTCTCTTTCATTTCATTACTTCATCTCTGTTTTTCTTCTCTACCACTATCTCTTCTACTATTCTGATCTTTCTCTTACACACGCAATTACGTATATATAAACACTTTCAGAGTAGGGAGGAAAAAGATTCAATAGAAAATAATTACTTGATTTCTTGATTTTTTTTTTCGTTTTCTACTGAATATTTCCCTTCAAATCCTAGAGGGAGCTTTTCATTTAGATTGTTTTGTAGTCAAATGGATCTAACAGACCGTCGTAACCCTTTTAACAATCTTGTTTTTCCGCCGCCGCCTCCGCCGCCATCCACGACCTTCACAAGCCCTATATTCCCACGAACAAGCTCTTCCGGCACCAATTTCCCCATTCTGGCCATCGCAGTGATTGGAATCTTAGCCACTGCGTTCTTACTTGTAAGTTACTACATCTTCGTGATCAAATGCTGTCTTAATTGGCACCAAATCGACATCTTTCGCCGCCGCAGACGAAGCAGTGACCAAAACCCTCTAATGATTTACTCTCCTCATGAGGTAAACAGAGGACTAGACGAATCCGCCATTAGAGCTATCCCAGTCTTCAAATTCAAGAAGAGAGACGTTGTTGCAGGAGAAGAAGATCAGAGTAAGAACTCTCAAGAATGCTCTGTTTGTTTAAACGAGTTTCAAGAAGACGAGAAGCTAAGGATTATTCCTAACTGCTGCCACGTGTTTCACATTGATTGCATTGATATCTGGCTTCAGGGCAACGCAAATTGTCCCTTGTGCAGAACCAGCGTTTCTTGCGAAGCAAGTTTCACTCTTGACCTAATCTCTGCACCGAGCTCTCCTCGGGAGAATAGCCCTCATTCTCGGAACAGGAATCTCGAACCCGGCCTGGTTCTAGGAGGCGATGATGACTTCGTCGTCATAGAGCTTGGGGCCAGTAATGGTAACAACAGAGAAAGCGTGAGAAACATAGACTTCCTTACGGAGCAAGAAAGGGTTACCTCGAATGAGGTCTCGACCGGAAACAGCCCGAAATCGGTGAGTCCTTTGCCTATAAAGTTTGGTAATCGGGGAATGTATAAGAAAGAAAGGAAATTTCACAAAGTGACGAGTATGGGAGACGAATGTATCGATACTAGAGGCAAAGATGGTCATTTTGGTGAAATTCAGCCCATAAGAAGATCGATCTCGATGGATTCATCAGTGGATCGTCAGCTGTACTTGGCGGTCCAAGAGGAAATCAGCCGGAGAAACAGGCAGATTCCGGTAGCTGGAGACGGTGAAGATAGTAGCAGTAGTGGTGGTGGTAATAGCAGAGTCATGAAGAGATGTTTCTTCTCTTTTGGAAGTAGTAGAACTTCAAAAAGTTCTTCAATATTACCTGTTTATTTGGAACCCTAATTCTGTATTTTCCTCTTCTTGATTCATTGTTCAAAAAAATTATTTTTTGTATTTGTTATTTGCTGAGGTGAATTTAAAAAAAAATATTTTGGAAGGTGAAGTAGGAGAGAAAGATATATAGTGTACATGTTTCTTCTTTGTCAAATACACATGTTCAATGTTTACAAGTCATAGGAGTAGATGAGTTACTTGAATAGTAATTACAGAAGTTTCTGAAAATTGAATAAATAGTGTTTTTCACTAAACGAGTTACACGAAAACAAATCCCAACAAAGAACTGCAGGGAAAAAAAAAAAAGGAAACAAAGAACTAACCTGTGAGGCCCAAACGGCTTAAACACATAAAGGCCCAAATGCATAAAAGCATAAAGGCCCAAATAAATCTTTGTCGCCGCAGACTCGCCTTTAAGGTCCGTATCAAATCGGACAGAGGAGGAACTGAGCATGACGACTTTCCGGCGTAGGAATTAGTAAATCCTAAAATCGGTTTCTGCAATCAAACCGGCGTGGATCCTCAGACCGTGAAGATAGTATTGATCAGTTTTCTGCGAGCTAAGTACCGAATGGTTGCAGGTTTGCCTTGGTTGGCTACAACAAGCAATCTTTGATCGGTTTTGTTTGGTTCAATAACATTTGCTACTGGTTTAGTTTGGTTACTGATTATACTTTAGCTTGTATATAATTCTTTCTTTTGGTATTGCTAGTTTCAATTTAGTCAAGAAACTGTGATTGACAAGATGCTGATCAAGTTTGAACCTTTATTCCCAATTTAAAGCATTCACTAAAATTATACACACACACACACACACACCTTTCTTTGTTGTTTTTGTTTTTGGTACAAAGGAAATGGTTTACTTATTTGTCAAGATCTGACAATTGGACTAGTACCTGAACCCAATAGATGCATGAAACGAACCAATATCTTACAATAAACTTGAGATGATTTACTCTTTCAATTGTTTTTTTCTTTCATATCTTGTAATGCGACAGATACGATGTTCCATCGAGGCCTTTCTTGAAGTATCCCTCTGTGTATTCTTTCAAGTCGATGACTCTGTATTTTGAAGGGTTTTCTTCAGAGAGAAGCTCTTTGATTGGTCCATAAACAGTTGAATTCGGACGCATACTTGTGCTGAAAAAGCTAGCTACTGATATCCTCGGTGTAGCTGCCCTGTTCGCTAGCACCCTGTGCTCCACACTTATGACTTTGTCATTCGTTATTAGCTGCGTATCAAAGGTAAACTCAGATTCTCAACATTGTATATTTTACTAATAAAGTTTAAAAGAATGGATCAATGAAGAAATTGCCTTGCCTGCAAGAAATCTCCCATGTTGATGACTAGAGCCCCTGGAATAGGAGAGACATCGACCCAACAGTCTTGATGAAAGATTTGAAGACCACCGATTTGGTCCTGGAGAAGAATGGTGAGGAAGGAGTTGTCTGAATGATTATTTGTGCCGATGGTTAGATCAGGTTGTGGACATGGAGGATAATAATGGCAGAGCAAAAGCAAACCCTTCATGCAATCCATGCTTTTAAGCTTATCAGATCTCAAACCAAGAGCTTCTGAGAGAAGCTCAAAGAGCAAATCACCTAATCTCATCATATGCTTTGAGTATTCGAACATAGCAACCCTGAGCCAATATTTCATAAGATCGCTCAACGGTTCATAAGATTTCTCAATGAAAAACCGTAAGTTACTTACCTGCAAGCCACAGGGAGATCCTCAGGGTTTGGAGGATCAGGAGCCATGTAACAAGCGAAAGAGTCTCTCCAGTTAACACATGAAGAAGAACTATAGAGATCGAAATTACTATTGTAGACAAATCTTTTAGTGGCGTCACGAGTGAAGTAGGTTTTCTTAACCTCAGGAGCTTCCTCATGAAACCTACGAACTCCATCTTGAATCTCTTGAAGAACGTTTAAAGGAACACCATGATTGATCACCTGGAAGAATCCCCAATTCGATGCAGCGTCTTTGATCTTCCCAACGATATCTTCACGGGAGACGTGGAGGCCTTCGAAGTCGATGATAGGGATCGCAAAATCAGTGGTAGAAACAAAAGGTTTCTTGTCGGATAAGGAACCTTGAGGGAGACAGAAAATTCGAGGAATCTCAGTGATGTGAGCATCAATGAGACCTTTCACACCTGTTTTCGTCTCGTCGAAAGCTTTGCGCTCACTGTAAGAGTCGAATTCTTTGGTCTCCATTTTTGTTTCTTTAACCTATTTCGAAGATTCATTCACAAAAAGCTGCTTCATACATATACAAAAAGAAGAAGAAGAAGGTTATCAAGAAAAATGGATTTATGTTTTTGCATTCTTGTGGTGAGAGAAGACAAGATAGAAACGACAATTTGAGAATTGTATGGTTGAAAAACGTACGTCCTGTTTTGCTGCTGGTTTAGTTTGGTTCTTGATCAATTGATTCTGCTCTAGCTTGATCAAAAACGTATGTCCGGTTTTGTTGATTGGGACTGGAACTTATGTCAGCATGACGGTGCCTTTTCATCTTCTTCTTGGTTGAGTTTTAAAAATGATAAAAATTCGGTTTAAATTTTAATTTAGATACTTCGGTTCAATTCGGTTTAGCTTTTCTTTTCCACCTTTAATTGGTTAATTATATAAATTAATCTTTTTTCTCTCTGAAAAAAAAAAAGACAAAAGCAGAGGAACCGAAGTTTAAGCTAACACCGAGAAAGGATCCGTCTCTCCGACGACAAATCAGACCACCTGCGACCTAGAACGACACAAGGAGACATAGAGAAAATGGGTTTCTTCTCTTTTCTTGGAAGAGTTCTCTTCGCTTCTTTATTCATCCTCTCCGCTTGGCAAATGTGAGTCTTTTCTTCTTTATTCCCTCCATCTCTTCTCTCGTTTCTCCGGTTATTGGATTAGGGTTCGACATCTTCTTCGATGAACTTCTATCTTGCTAGATCCGATTTGATTGAGAATCTTCCGCTAAACTGTTTGATTTGGTCTAAGCGACATCTAGGGTTAAATCTAGGGCTTGTCTAAATAATCCCTTGCTTGATTTTATCTTGCTAGATCCGATTTGATTGAGAACCTCTCTTTAAGGCTTTTAAAATAGAGTTAGCTTCCAAGAGACTGTGGTATCTCTGATCTTGAGCCTTTTAATAGCTCTGTTGTTCATATGATCTCTATCTACTTAGATGACCAAGAGTCTGTTTCTTCACTATTTGTGTCTGATATATGGTGAAGTGAGATACGGTGGATTGGTTTCTAGGTTCTGCTAGTCCAATTCCATCCTGAAAAACACCATTTAGCTCTCTAAATTGTTTGTATACACATCTCTGTTTGCTTGAAAGTTTACTAGTCATATGTGTAGAGGCTTTATAAGTATCCCCTTGTCGATTATCTTACGAAATCCGAACTATGCTTCTCTGGAATTCTTATTAGGTTCAATGACTTTGGAACTGACGGTGGTCCAGCAGCTAAAGAGTTAGCTCCAAAGCTTGATCTGACCAAAGCACATCTCTCTTCCATATTGGGAGTATCATTGCCCAACTTAGAGGTATGCCCATTGCGTTGATTCCTTGTCTTCATGTCTCTTATGCTGTCTATATATATATGTTGCGTCTGACTTGGAAAACTAATTTTGAAAGGTGAAACAAGTCGTGTGGGCTATTGTTGCTCTGAAAGGCCTAGGAGGCTTACTCTTTGTTATCGGCAACATCTTTGGTGCCTATCTTCTGGTTAGGATTTCTTCACTTTTGTTTAAGTATTCAAAAAGTTAAGTTGTTGTATTGACTTTGGATTTCAATTCTTTGTTTCTTATTAGGCTGTCTACTTGGTGGTTGTCAGTCCCATTTTATATGATTTCTACAACTATGGACCCGAGGACCGCCAATTCTCTCTTCTATTGACTGAATTCTTGCAGGTTTGTCTATACACCTTTCTTCATTTATTCGTTTTGGCTTGCTCTTGCCATGTTCTTCGAGCTGAACCTAGTCTGAATAAAGTATATTCCTTTATGGCTCTTCTGAACCTTCTTCTATGATTCTCATTCTTTTGAATCAATGTTTTATCACAGAGTGTTGCGCTTCTCGGGGCATTGCTATTTTTCATCGGAATGAAGAATTCAACAACGAGCTCCAAGAGGATTCTGAAGAAGAGGACTCCCAAGCCTAAAGCTGCTTAGAGTTCTTCTCTTCTCCTCCACACACAAAGGCAGGTAGGCTTCAGAAGAGCTTCTGATGTCTCCAAGCATTACCTTTGTCATTCTTCCTTACAACTTTTGGTTCCTTATCTATTGTAGGATTCTAGAATTAGCCACATTTTGTATTTTATCAATTAGTTTTTATATGATTTTGGGATTTAAGCCGTTTTCTTTTGTTGGATCATATTATTTTTTTCAGTGATTTTTAAAAATTGGTCCGAGAAGGTTTTTCTGGGGTTATGAATTAGAACCGTTAGTTAGATTCGTTAAGTTTCATTTTTTTCTTGTTGTAAAATAGATATAATTATTTTACTTCAAACCTATTTTTTTAATATTCAGGTTTATGCTGTCCAATAAGCTTATCGGATACCTCAAACATGCAATTACTATTTGTAAAAAAAATCATATACATGGTTAAAAATTGTCTTGCAAATCCGTTCCAACCGTTACAACTTTACAAATCCAACGGACAAGGTTAATATGCGTAAAATAATATGATATCACATCAATAAATTTGTCGTATCTGACTTCAGTTTTGAATAAAGGTTATTTCTAGAGAACCTAAACCGCTAATTATTTTTGTGATAATTATAATAGGAGATTAATTAATTATTCAAAGACATATTGCTTTTTGTTTTAAACTAGAATATGATTCTTTCCATTATATGTGGCACACAAAATCTCTCAAGAAAATAAATAGGTAATCAAGGTGTTGGTTAGTCTAAAGTTGGTATAGGGAAAAAAAAGTTATATTATCTCCTTGGTCTAAAGTTCATATCGTCTTTATCATTCTTTTGCTTTTTATAACACAATTAATATTTATTGAAATATTAACAAAAGTTACGAACAATGCCAAACATACAACTGACTGCAACAATGGTTTGTTTGGGAAAAAAACTGCCACCAACAGAATTTTGATTTTTGAAGACCAAATAGATAAAAGGACAAGAGTTAAGAAATTTTCGATATTTTGTAATTTTCTATGTTGGTAATTGATTTTTTTAATATTCTTTGGTAAATTTTGGATTTCTATTATTATCTGAAGTTCTGAACTGTAGTTACCAGAGTAACTGCTGGTTGAAATTGAATACAAGTGTTTCTTTCGACGAGCTTTTACATTTCTTGATAATCTTTTTCAGCACTAAAAGAAAGTAGTTTCTTCATAAACAAAAAAATGAAAAAGATACGTACTTATTATAGTCATCATAAAAGAGAATATAGTCAAACTTATAATTTAGTAGTTTAGTCTATACTAGTCAAAAGGAAAAACACTTGAACAAGAAAAGAAAAAACAAAACGAAGCAAATAATAAAAAGATTCGACCGTTTAGACCAAAACACAAGCCAAGCACACACTCTTGAACACGCCATTCTCTATATATACACGCATACTAGCTCACTCATAAATATAAACAAAAAATTAATACAACAAGATCCTGCTATGTCGTCCACGGCGAGAAATATTTCTGGCAGCGGGAACCGAAAGTCGAGTAGGCTGCAGCGGCGGGCTCCACCGCCTCTTAAGATAAACCCTTGCGAAGCGAATTGGAAAGTGGCTATTCCTCTTCTATCACCTACGGAGTCGCCACCACAAAAACCACCGGCGGTAATGAAGAGGGAGGAGCAACGGTGGGGTAAAGAGGCGGAGAAGCCGCCGGTTTTTAAGAAGTGGCAGCATCCGGCAGCTCCGTTTTACTACCAGCCAGCACCGTCATCGAATCAGCCGTTTGCATGGCCAAATTAACGGTCTCTTAATATTAGGTCTATCACACAAATACATAAATATTTGAATCTTTTTAATTGTATGCCGATCATATTGACAAATAGCATATTTTATTTTTTTTAACATTACCATCTTTATGCAGTATGTATGTTGGGTTTGATGTTGTTATGTCCTTGTAACCATTAATTAATAACTAATATATATAGTGTATTGTTTCGTATACTGTGTAATGTTGAAGACACTAGCTAAGATCGCCGTGTAATTTGATTTCTTTTATAAATATTTTTCTTAAAGAATTGTACATGCGTTCATATCAATATGTCTTTGTATAGGTGACAAAAAAAATTAGAAAATCGATTGCTAAATCTATATATAGCAACTAGAATTTAACCCGCGGTACACCGCGGGGCTATATTGTTTACAAAAATATAATGTTACTTTTTTAAAGATTAACTGAAAATATATCATATTAATTTGTATTTTTCAATGTAGATATCAATCTCTGTATTATTTAGTATATGATTACTATTGTTTAGGTTTCAATTTTTGAAGTATTGATATGAAAACACATATTTTTTTAAGTAATGATGTATGGTGGATTTTAAAATTTTGAATATTTTATCT
>Ga0041059_1001022_pt1 | contig 22264 bp, 30 predicted proteins | sample AraColnosormetaG_FD_56232 | JGI IMG/M metagenome (GOLD analysis project Ga0041059, IMG submission 56232) | Arabidopsis roots microbial communities from North Carolina, USA - Col MF nosort | ecosystem: Host-associated > Plants > Roots > Unclassified | place: USA: North Carolina | collected... | reverse complement strand
CCTTTTAAATATAGCATTTTGAGACATGTCTTACATTTTTTTTTTTTTTTTGTAATCCTCTGGAATTTCACTAAACTTTCTCACTTGAGTAACTTATATCTGTACCTTTCCTGTGAGCAGCAACCTGAGCTTCTGAGATTTAAGGAGGAGATAGCTCGCATAAAAGCAAAAATTGAGACCAATAGAAAGGACGTGGATAAGAGGAAAAAAGAAAAAGGGAAGCATTCCAAAGAAATTGAACAGATGCAGAAAAGCATTAAGGAGCTGAATAAGAAAATGGAATTATTTAATAAGAAGAGACAAGATAGCAGCGGAAAACTCCCAATGCTTGACAGTCAACTGCAAGATTATTTTCGACTGTAAGTTTGAAAGAAATAAGGATTTTTTTCTCTTCGCAAAAAAATTGCCGTTTTCCAACTGTCCTGAGGTTATAGATATGCACCAACTTGATTTCTCTATATTGCCTATTTAATCTTCTTGCTTGAGTTTTTGTGGTGTAATGAATACTACATGGGTTTACATGTTTAACAAAAAAGTTTAATGAAATATTTGTTGGGTATGAGTACTTATTCTGTGCTATGAAGAACAGTCTAAGCAAACAAATAGTTACGCGTTTTGTTTGACATAATGACATAAATCTGGTTGTTTACAGGCTCTATTATTGGTGCTGTTGTTGTGACTTTTGTAATATGCTCTATTATTCACCCTTTTGAATCCTTACGACTACCTTTGTTTTCTAATTAATGTTCCTTCATGTTTGTCACTGTGGTTTTGTCTCAGAAAAGAAGAAGCTGGAATGAAAACCATTAAGCTAAGAGATGAGCACGAGGTTCTAGAGAGGCAACGGCGTACCGATCTTGAAGCATTGAGAAATCTGGAAGAAAATTACCAGCAACTAATAAATAGGAAGAATGATCTTGATGAACAAATTAAGCGATTTAAAGACAGGCAAGGAGAGATTGAAACATCTTCGTCGAAATATAAGAATGAAACAACTAGTCTGAAAACGGAGTTACGTGCACTGCAAGAGAAGCACGTAAATGCCAGGTTAGTTTATGTCCTCTACTCACTAGGTTGTCTAGCAATGGATGGTTTACTTGCGATGTTATGATATCCTTTAAATGCGACACATTGCTGCAAGTTTTTTTAAAACCTCCTTAGAGATTCTTCTTGCGGTTGCTTCATCTTTTGAACTATGGCTTGAGAGATATTGGTAATTCATTTTTCAAGAACACATTATTTTCCATCTTCCCTATCCATAGTATAAACCCCTTCTTGAGCAGGCGAAATACATTTTGTATCCCCTGATACTGAAATTCAGGATCTGCTGCTGTACTGAATTCCTAGCTAAACCAAAATGAAGCTTGTAGGCTCGTAGAGAAACCTTCAAAGTCCCTTGAGGTGCACCTCACCAGGGAGAACTTTATATTTGTTCTTGATAGTTGCTAACCTGCTTATATGATGAACAGGGAGGCCTCTGCGAAGTTGAAGACTAGAATCGCGGAATTAGAAGACCAGTTAAGTGATTTAACGGCTGAAAGGTATGAAAATGAGAGAGATAGTAGGCTAACACAGGCTGTTGAGTCTCTCAAGCGTCTATTTCAAGGAGTTCATGGTCGGATGACTGATCTTTGTCGGCCAAATCGGAAGAAGTATAACCTTGCTGTCACTGTTGCCATGGGAAGATTTATGGATGCAGTAGTTGTAGAAGATGAAAACACGGGAAAGGATTGCATCAAGGTACTTATCTTATGGTGTTCTATCCTATGGAATCTGTGAACTTCTAAATTCGTAATTTCTATCTCTTCTCTGCTGACAATTATAGTTTCAGACTTTCAATAACAGGTAAGTAAGATATCCTTTACCCATATTACTACTCACTAGCATATGTCAGCAAATTAATGATGTTTTAAACAATACAACCTCTTAGTGATGCCTTAGACTCTACCACGTCCTAAATGATACAATTCATATTATTTAGGTATGTAACATATATGCTGTAATCATCTCCAGGCAGACTTCATTCCTTAGAATTAAAAATTAACCCCTATTCTATGATACTTGGCTTCAACTTAACTTTTCGAAGCTTTTTCTACCTTGCTTTTAAGCAATTTGAAGTATATGTTTAAGAGGACTTTGTACCACTGCTCTAGGTATGTGATGAAATGAGTTCTTCTTTTTTTTTTGGTAATTTGCAGTACTTGAAAGAGCAAAGGCTTCCTCCTATGACATTTATTCCTCTTCAGTCAGTACGTGTCAAGCAAGTGTTTGAAAGATTGAGAAATTTGGGTGGCACAGCAAAGCTGGTGTTCGATGTTATCCAATATCCTTTGCATATAAGTGAAGTGATTTGACTTAAGGATACTCAAGGTTACCTGTATTGAAAACTTCTCATCCCTTGGATTCATATCATTGCGTGCATAGCTGTTGGTAGCTTAAGATAATTTTAATATATTAAACCAAGTATTGAGAAGTATAGAAAGGTTTACGTGAGCAGGTTTCTAAAATATATATTTTTGTCCTTAACTACTCCACGTTCGATCCTGAATTGGAGAAGGCGGTTCTCTATGCTGTTGGAAATACTCTTGTCTGCGACGAACTTGAAGAAGCCAAGGTTCTTAGCTGGAGCGGAGAGAGATTTAAAGGTATGTTCTTGTTTCCTTCTTTAGATGTAATTTACTCATATATTTGCACTAAAGTTGGCGTTACTTTCTACATAACTTGATTTCTGTTATTTCTAGTTGTGACTGTTGATGGTATATTACTCACAAAGGCGGGAACAATGACTGGTGGTACAAGTGGTGGAATGGAAGCAAAGTCTAATAAATGGGATGATAAGAAAATTGAAGGTTAGTTTGACACCAGCTGGTTTAAAGCCTCTTCACTTCTGATGTATTTTCTTAGAAGAGATATTTGTTTGTGCAGGTTTGAAGAAAAATAAAGAAGATTTCGAACAACAACTAGAAAATATTGGATCTATTCGAGAAATGCAAATGAAAGAGTCTGAAATATCGGGTAAAATAAGTGGACTTGAAAAAAAGATTCAGTATGCTGAAATTGAGAAGGTAACAACCAATTTATCTTTTCTAAGATGAGTGGTCTCATATATTTTACTTACTGTTGTCAAGAGAACCCTGATTGGGATAAGAATGCCATACAGTAGCACCCATTTTATCTTTCCTTCTGCTAGGAGGAGCTGTCACTATTCAGAATATACTAATTGGGGAATTTGTTTAACAGAAAAGTATCAAAGACAAACTTCCACAGCTTGAGCAAGAGGAGCGGAATATCATTGAAGAAATTGATCGCATAAAACCTGAACTCTCTAAGGCAATTGTCTATCTTTTCTGATATTTGGTAGAGTTAATACCTGATGAAAATAGTATGACTGAATGTCATTGGTATTTAATGTAGGCAAGAACTGAGGTCGATAAGAGAAAGACAGAAATGAATAAGTTGGAGAAAAGAATGAATGAGATCGTGGACCGTATCTATAAGGATTTTAGCCAGTCTGTTGGGGTTCCAAACATACGTGTATATGAAGAAACTCAGCTCAAGACTGCTGAAAAGGAGGCTGAAGAAAGGCTGGAACTGAGTAACCAGCTTGCTAAGTTAAAATACCAGTATGTCTCTTCTGCTCTGTTTTTCTGGTTACATATCAATTCTAGTCAAACTACACATTTACAATATTACTCTCTTTTGATTTCTTTTTCCCGTTTTTGTGCTAACATATAGCTCTGATTCTGAAGTTAACATGCCATTCCTGATTTTTCGTTTTTTGTAAAACTAAACACTATCTTGTGCATCATATTATTGTCACATTTTGACTTTCACGTGCCTACTAAAAAGAAGGGACTACGGAACTGTGTGAATTTTGTAATTATTATGCAGCTATGGTCTACACTATCTTGTATTACCAAGTGTGTGAGGGTCAGTATCCTGTAGCCTGTAAAAACCTGTGTTACAAACCTCTACTACACGCTAACTGGTTGGCTGAGTTGACATACTGCTTTCTATTGAATGGAGCTTGAGTTGTATGATCAGAGTAAAAGTACGTAATTTAGTTGGTTCTTGAAAATCATTTTTTCGAATTTCAGGCTGGAATATGAGCAAAACCGTGATGTGGGGTCACGGATTCGAAAGATAGAGTCTTCTATCAGTTCTCTGGAAACTGATTTGGAAGGTATACAGAAGACAATGTCTGAACGTAAGGAGACAGCGGTAAAAATAACTAATGAAATCAACAATTGGAAGAAGGAAATGGAAGGTATATTGATTCTATCTTTACATACATCTGATGACATTTTTAGTTCTAAACTTTTTTTTAATCTCAGTGCCATTTTGAGTTGTCAATTTGAGGATTTCATTCGTAGCAGACATTATCATGAACCTGTAAAAGTACATTGTCTGTATCTATGTTGGAGCTCTGTTACTGAATTGATATATTCAAATATGGAATTTTCTTATTCTTTTTAGCGGTTATATCTATGGATATTTACATGCTGTTTTCAACCAATTGTCTGTTTGCATTACATAATCCTTGATGTTTGGTTGATTGCTCTTTGAACAAATTTTGGGATGTACATGGTCTGCTCGACATCTTGCGTAAATGTATGGTTATGCTACGTCTGAATCTAATTCAGAAAGAAACTCATATCATGATAAACTGCTTGAGGCTGACAGATGGTTGATGTAAAAGTTCAGTATGATTAATTCTGTAGCGCTGCTATTCTCTTCTTTGCTTTTGCTTGTATAAGCATAAGTTACAGAACCATATACTTTGATTATAACCTTACCTGTCTAATGTTCTTTGCCTAGCAAGAATCTGCACTGGTATCTTCTTTCTTAGAGACTATCTAATGCTCCTGCTTGCAGAGTGCAAACAAAAGTCGGAGGAGTATGAGAAGGAAATCCTGGATTGGAAAAAGCAGGCTTCTCAAGCGACAACAAGCATAACCAAGCTCAATCGTCAAATACATTCGAAGGTACAATGAAGATTCATCAAACCCTTTCCTAAAGATCTGATATGTTTGAGTATAGATACACTAAAGCTTCCATATGCTATCAGGAAACACAAATTGAGCAGCTGATCTCACAGAAACAGGAAATAACTGAGAAGTGTGAGCTCGAACATATTACCCTTCCTGTCTTATCAGATGCTATGGAGGAAGATGATTCAGATGGGCCACAGTTTGACTTTAGTGAGCTGGGTAGAGCTTATCTCCAAGAACGGAGACCATCTGCTCGTGAAAAAGTGGAGGCAGAATTTAGGCAGAAAATAGAATCTAAAACATCCGAGATTGAAAGAACGGCTCCAAATTTGAGAGCGCTTGACCAGTATGAGGCTATACAAGAGAAAGAAAAACAAGTTAGCCAGGAGTTTGAAGCGGCCAGGAAAGAGGAGAAGCAAGTAGCGGATGCCTTTAATACTGTTAAGCAGAAGAGGTAACTCGAAATTTCTCTTGTGAAATGATATCTAGAGCTTTGAAGACAATTGTTACCAAATATCAACGACTATATGGTATTATGGTGAAACCAAATACCGAACAAGTAAAAGTCTGAAGATTCTAGTTCTGGGGAAATTACCTGTCAAAGTTACTGTTTGGATACAATGCACACACATGCACATGTACAAAGAACATATTCAGTTTTTTCCCAACTAATATATTCCATTATAGTTTTTTCTGCTCATTTCAAATTGTTGTGCAGGTATGAGCTATTTATGGAAGCTTTCAACCACATTGCTAGCAACATTGACAAGATCTATAAGCAACTAACCAAGAGTAATACGCACCCACTGGGTGGGACTGCTTATCTAAACCTAGAAAATGAGGATGATCCGTTTCTACATGGTATAAAGTATACTACAATGCCCCCAACAAAGCGATTTCGTGACATGGAACAGCTCTCTGGAGGAGAGAAAACAGTTGCGGCCTTGGCGTTGCTCTTCTCCATACATAGGTATCCTCAACGACCTAGATATCCCATTTGTTTCAATGTTAAAAGTGATTTTGTAGGTTCATATTGATTTATCTGTGGTGTTTAGTTTCACTCTTTGAAATTGGACTAGAAGATGGTGATCTTGCCAGATGAAATTTGTTATTTGTGTCTGGAACCATCAGATTTGTTTGACTCCTTAGCATTGGTTTTACCAGTCTGGCATCGTCTTAGGTTTTCTGTTCCTAGTAAAATACCCATCTTCAAAATCGCTTTTTGTTTCTTTACGATCTGAAATTTGGCCTACGCTCTCGTGTAAATATAGCATGGTTGTTCTGCAAAAGAAGTTTCCATGGTCAGTTGTTATGAGGATTTGATGAAGTTTGTGGTGTTGATTACCTTTCCATTTTTCAGCTATAGGCCTTCACCCTTTTTCATACTTGATGAAGTGGATGCTGCGCTTGATAATCTAAACGTGGCAAAAGTTGCTAAATTCATTCGTAGCAAGTCATGCCAAGCCGCACGTGACAATCAGGATGCAGAGGATGGGAATGGCTTCCAAAGCATTGTAATATCTCTCAAGGACAGCTTCTATGACAAGGCGGAGGCTCTGGTTGGAGTTTACAGAGACACCGAGAGGAGGTAAGCAGAATATCCACATAAATCTTTTGTACATGCGTCTATTTTATTGGCATAATATCTGAGAACTCGTTGGAGATGTATTTTTGGCTGCAGTTGCTCAAGTACAATGTCATTTGACCTTAGGAACTACCAAGAATCGTGATTGGTTCAACAACCCTCGGGGGATTAGGGTTTAGGTAAGTATAAGAACCCTAACTTTGTAAGTATAGCAAGTACTGAATGATGTTTGATTGTTAGGTTTGTAATTTTTGTGTCACAATGTTAAAAGGTATTTCACAGTGGTAAGGTGCTTTATTTGCGATTTGATTTGGCATAGGACCTTATAAGTTCTGACACTGTAGAGAACCTATGGAACCTTTTCTTATGTGATACTATAAGAAACTCGTGATTTTAGCTGCATCTGATTGACGTTTTATGTTTTGATAATAGTTTTTGGAGACATGTTGTCAAAGTAGAAGTAAAGACAAATGTTTCTTTAATTCGTCGGACTAGAAATCAAATCTTCAAAAGCCATTTTTGTCGTCCCAATCGACTTTCAAAAAAGCTTTAAATTAGAACGACACAACAATGAATGATTTAACCCACAAAAAGCTTGAATCCAAAAGGTTTGACTTTTCAGAATTTAGTCTTAAAATTCCGTAATCCTATATATTAACGGATAAGATCCAACAGAGCTTCAGAATTTGTCCTTAACTCATATTCTTCTTATTTTCTATATTATAATTCGAGGGTTACGTGTCATATGCCTACTACTGACATCACTTGCGTCTTCCTTTTCTCTTGTCCTCTTTCGTAATCATTAAAGTAAGTACCTTTTAAAAAAAATAAAGAAACCAACGGTGGGAGAGGAAGCAGAGAGAGAGAAAATAAAAAAAACAGAAAACGAGAAAACCAGAGATTCATCAATTCATTGATTCTTTAGTTCTTCTTCGTCCGTCTAACCTTAGAAACTTATAGCTACAGCGAGAGAAGACGAAGAAGAATAAGAATAAGAAGAAAGAAAATTGAATGGCGGCAAGAGCCAACAACAAATACACCTCTATCAACTTCAACCACATCCTTCACAAAGATCCTCCTTCATCTTCTTCATCTTCCTCCTCTGCTTCTTATTCCTCCGTCGCTCGTTCCAATGGCCGTATGCTCGTCCTCACCAAATCTTCCCCCAAACCTCTAAGATCTCCCTCCGCTGCTCCCACCACCACTACGACCGCACCTCCTATCTCTACAGCTCCGAGGATTCCTTCAAATCAAGCCATCTCTGATCCAGATCCGAGTCAGATCTCTCTTCGTCCCTTAGGTCATACAGGATCTAGTTCCTCGCTTTCTTTTCCAATTCGGACTCCTGAAATCAACAAGGCTCCGGAGGTAAATGCTCCAACTCCGGTTTCATTGTCCCCGAAACCTGATCGGTTCGTGCCGCCGCATCTTAGGCCAGGTTTTGTTCGGAAAGACGAGAAACCTGGACTCAACTCTTCTCGAGTTAGAGATCCGAATCCGAATCTGAATCAGAGATTGCCTAACCAGGAACAGCCACGGCAGGAATATTTCGGTTATGGACAGCCCGGACGGCCCAAATCGGGCGGGTATGAGAGGATCCGTACGGATCCGAGAATAACCGGAAACCGACCCGGCACCTCCGGATGGTATGTTCATCCCTCTCGTAATAATCGTTGTTCTAGCATTACTAGAGAGTGTCTAGGCTTCTTAGCTCTGCCTCAACGGAATTATCTTGAGATTTATTCTACGTTATTGATAGTTTTTGCCTTTCATGCTGATAATTAAGTAAAATTGGAAATGAGATTATTCTGGTTGTTTGGATTTTTGCTGAAGAAGTAGTCATGGGAGCCGAATCCACCATGTGTCTGAACATTAGGATTCGTTTGACCATAGAGAATGTCATCTTCACGTGGATTCGATTTTGAGATGAGAAAGTAATATGAAGGTGTTTTTTGTGTGGAGAAGCTACTCTTGTTTGTCCTTTACTCTTTTTTTGTGTGTTTGATCCAAGGTTGTGTACTTAAAGCTATATATATTATATGATGGAATCATATCTGTTCATTGCTCATCTCAACTCTATTCTGTATAATTTTCTGGGGGAAGTTGTAACTAAAGTTCATTTGTCTGTGCAGATGAGCTTGCTGGGATGATGCCTAGTTAACTCACTCGATGATGGAGGTGGAACTTTACTTACTTCTGAACGTTGAAAACAGTGACTTGTCATTTCTCACTTCTTTTGATCAAACCAGAGATTATCAAAGACCAACCCCCAAGATTCAGTAGATTTGTAGAAGAATGTTGTTTTGGGATCAGGCTGGGTGATACTATGACACAAATAACACTTGTTCTCTTACTTGTCTCACTCATGTTTCAAAAACTTTGTTTATGTAACTATAATTCTGTTATAGCACGTGTTGTTTAGGTATTAATCTATAGATTCTATTACCATTTGGTTTATAAGAAAAACATTTGTTTCTGGATGTATGTTTCAGCAAAAGAAATTTCCACTTTTGTTTATTTCACCATTTGCAATTGCAAGAAAATCTAACTAACAATAGCAAAAATATAGACAAAATAAGCAAAATGGAAAATATGTACATACTTTTTTGGGAGAGATCCACTTGTAAAAGACAAAAGGTGACTATAATTGACTAATTGAGGACTGAGAACATATTGGGAAGGATTTTGTGGCCATTGGTTTGAAGACCAATACGTTATTTTTTTTTATGTCATTTTTTCGAACGTATTTGAAAACCCAATTTAAAATGTATTTTTTCGTGTAAAAAATGATGCTAACATACTTGTTTGATTTTCATCTAAACAAATTGCAAAGCAGTTTTCATAAGCATCACGCTAATAATACCATTGATGCAATTAATGACCACCGATCGCTGAATCACCGCGAAAACGAAATAACCCGTTAAATTACCCATTTGCCCCTCCGTCTCCATTAATACACACTCTCTGCTTTTTTTGAGATCTCTCTCAGCACAAAGCAATCACAAATCAAAGCTTTCAGAGATCCAAAAATGGGATCTCTTCCACCGCCATCGCTAGATTTCTCATCAATCGATCACAATTCCCTCAAAAATGGCGGATCCAGCCACCAAGAGATCTCTCATGATAATCTCCTCAACCTCTTCAAATCCCAGCAAGATCTTCTCAATCACTTCTTCAAACATCTCGATCTCTCTCAAACCCTAGATTTCTCACGCATTCTCCTTTCCACCACCGGTACCGTTTTCTTCACCGGCGTCGGTAAATCCGCTTTCGTAGCTAACAAGGTTTCACAGACGCTCGTTTCCTTAAGCTTCCGTTCCTCTTTCCTCTCCCCTCTCGATGCGCTTCATGGTGACATTGGCGCTCTTTCGCCACGCGATGTTCTCGTTTTCTTCAGCAAATCTGGCGCCACCGAGGAGCTTCTCCGTCTTGTCCCTTGCGCTAGAGCTAAAGGAGCCTTTCTGGTGTCTCTTACCTCTGTTTCTGGGAATCCACTCGCTGGTGTTTGTGATATGAATGTGCATTTACCTCTTCAGAGAGAATTGTGTCCGTTTAATCTCGCTCCGGTGACTTCTACGGCGATTCAGATGGTGTTTGGTGATACCATTGCCGTTGCTCTCATGGCGGCTAGAAATCTCTCCAAGGAAGAGTATGCAGCTAATCATCCCGCCGGTAGAATCGGCAAGAGCTTAATCTTCAAGGTATGGCTAAACTATACATAAGCTTAAGAACCAGTAGGATTGATAAATACAACAATGGGGATGAATATGAATGTATTGGCTGTGTTTTGTAGGTGAAAGATGTTATGAAAAAGCAAGAAGAGCTTCCTGTGTGTAAAGAAGGAGACTTGATAATGGATCAATTAGTGGAGCTAACCAGCAAAGGATGTGGTTGTTTGCTTGTGGTTGATGAACATTCTCGTTTGATCGGTACATTCACAGATGGAGATCTTCGTCGGACTCTCAAGGCTAGTGGAGAAGCAATATTCAAACTCAGTGTTGGAGAAATGTGCAACAGGTGAGGAAAACAACTCTGTTTTTAAATCATGTCAACATTGGTGTTTGTGTTGATGATTTTGAGTCATTTGTTGATAACAGGAAGCCGAGGACAATTGGACCGGAAACAATGGCAGTTGAAGCTATGAAGAAGATGGAATCACCGCCATCGCCTGTACAGTTTCTACCAGTGGTCAATGAAGACAACACATTGATTGGAATTGTAACATTGCATGGTTTGGTTTCAGCTGGTCTCTGAACACGAAGGTGCCTCTATATTGAGTTTTATATAGTTGATTCTTTTACAGAAACCCAAATCGAGAATATTGGTGTAATTTGATTGATTTTCACCGCCAGTGAATTGTATTGTGTCTAGTAGTACTTCATGTATTGTCCATCATTTACTCAAAGATGTGTATAGAGTATAAGAAGATTTCTTGTATCTTTGTCCTGCCTTACCTTCATTTTCTTCTACTCTTGCTTTCATTTTTGCCTTCAAAACCTACCTGCAGCATCTTTCATAATGTCACTGCTCATAGAACCATTTCTAGAAAAAGAAAACGCATTTTTTGCTTTTGATTGAACAAAATTTCGCTGAAGAAGCAGAAACAATGCAGTTTTGGATTTGTGTTGTTACAAATGGATGTATGATTCAAACAATTCTTCTTTAGTTCAGTGATGACAAAGAAAAACACAGTTACATCATAATACCTTTCCATTAACCCATTGTCGTTTGTCACAATGAACAGAAGAAAAGCGGTTCTATATGTAAAAAGAATCAGATCCTATTGCATTTAACGATCAATAATAAGTAAACATAGAGAGAACTTAAGTTGCTAGTGAGAAGAAACCTGAAGAAATACATAGAAAACAAAGATACAAGAGTAAAAAACAAAATCTTTTAGAATTCTCTATGCAGTTGACACTGCGTTGTTACTGTTGTTGTTGCTGCTGCTGCTGCTTTCATCATTTTGTTCGTTCTCACCGGACATTTCCTCGAGAGACTTGCCTTTAGATTCAGGAACCAACAGTGTAAAAACCATCCCCAAAAGATTAACCACACCCAAAACAATGAGGGAGTTCTTGACTCCAATACCTGGAGGATATCCATGCTCTGTCTTGGTCTTGTCAGGACTTTGTGCTAAGTACAAGAACCCAAACGCACCAACCATTGCTCCTAATTTTCCAGAAGCCGCGGAAATTCCATGGCAGGTTGATCTAAACCTAGCCGGGAAGATCTCAGCGGGCACAACGAAAGTTGTTGCATTAGGTCCAAAGTTGGCGAAGAAGAATGTTAGAGAGTACATAGCAACGAATCCGATTCTGTTCTCCTTGTGAGTCCAATGGTCGTAAGGAATGGCGAGAGCGAACATAAAGACGGTCATAAAGAAGAAACCCATCATCTGTATCGCAAATCTACCAATGACGTCAATAAAGGCCACTGTGAACCAGTAACCAGGTACCGTGCTACACAAGGCGATTAGGGTTTGTGCACGTGCAATCTTGAAAACCTCTTGAATTGCGTTCATTGTCTGAGCCGGAGGGATCCATCCGATTGCGCTGAAAATATCTTTCTGGAATAGGTTCTGACTGTAGAAGGCGATGTCGAGTAGGAACCATGTGCTTGTAGTTCCTAGCAAATGAAGGCCATGGCGTTTCATGAATTCCTTGGAAAACAAGCCAAAGGAATTGGACTTATCTTCAGTTCCCTGCTGCTCTGCTTCGATCTCCACTTGCAAAACCTTAGACATGTTTGAAGCCGCTAGTTTCGCGTCCTTGGCCACAAGAGCCGTGTACCGGGCAGTCTCAGGCATCTTGGACCTTGAGTAATACGTCATCGCTGCAGGCAAAGCACCCACCATCAGTATGATCCGCCACACATAATCCGCCTGAGGAACCGTGGATGCCAAGGCATCTATTTGATAGGTTGGAGCTGGAAATTTAGCCTCGAAAGCGGCAGACACGATGATGGCAAAAATCCCCCCGGTCAAGATTCCAAACCCTTGCATAGCAAAAACGGCGGCTATAAACGCACCACGGGTCTTTTTATTAGCGTATTCAGACATAATCGTGGCGGATAACGGATAATCACCACCAATGCCGAAACCAAGCCAGAACCGGAAGAAACATAGTGTAGTCATCACTGTTTTTGGGTTACTCCCAAAGGATAGACCCGAAGCGATGGAACAAAGAACCATGACCATGAGGGTCATACCGTAAACTTTTTTCCTCCCAAGCTTGTCACCGAGCCAGCCAAAGAAGAGCTGGCCTGCGAGTGTACCGCAGAAGGCGACTCCATTAACAGCGGCTGAGACGTTTGGTGGCAGCGTTCCTGGCTTCTCTGAGCCGTCCACGTGATAGTAAATACGGCCAAGAAGCTTTGTGACGAGTGAGATACAAAAAAGGTCGTAAGCGTCGGTGAAGAATCCCATTCCGGCGATTATAATCGCCGTGAAATGGTACCATTGCGTTTTGGCGACGTCGAGTGCGTTTAGCACGTTTAGTTGATCTCCTGCCATTGCTCTCTTTCTCTTTTCCTCTGCGTTAATATTAAGTAACACATATTAAGTAATCAGTATCAAATTCATATACATAAGCTGGTTTCAGACACGTTTTATATGCAGAAAATAAACTATAGTAAAATTTTAATCTATAATCATCAAAAAGGTTTAAAAACTCGTCAAATTCATCAATTTTTATATCTTTTTGGCGTAAGTATTTGTAAAGGTTGACTTGACGCGTGGGAAATGAAAAACGGGACACGAAGTAAGATGGTGACGCACACCGACAAAAGATTTGATCATATTCCATAATGTACAGTTCAATGACAGTCAAAACTTTCCTTTAAATCACAAAATATTTCAGACCACTTATCTTGTTTTTGTTCCAAGAATGTGCCAAAATAAACTGATCCAAGAAAGAAAGTTGTAAACGAATTAAGTTTCAATCTCAGAACTTCAACAACAAAAAAGCTGTATAATCATAGTTTACTGAACAATTTTGTAAAAGACGATTTGAGTTTTAGCTTCCACATACATATTGTCGTCTATCAAAACATTGATCAGGTATCATAGAAAATGTTTCTTAGGAAACTACTCTATTTAATAGACATAACACAAACACATGCTACACAACAGACACAAAAGCTATATAATTTATAAACAACACTAACCAGACGCTTGCATAACCTCATTTCTCATTCAACAACAAGTCATAATAAAAGTTAATAAAAGATTCAATAGCACATAGTTATGAAGAAGACATTAACTTACAGAAAGTTTTTTTTGTTTTTTTGCTTACTTTCTCGCAAACAATCTCTAATATGGGATTGTCTTAAAGAAAGAAAAAAGAAGAAGAAGAGAAGAGTATTAGTTTGTTTGTTTGTTGTTTCTTCAGAAACTGTAAGAGAGAAAGAAAGAAGAAATGGTGTTGTGAAAATGAAAAAGAGGCAGCGTCGGGAACGGCTACTTATACGTAATCATATTTCTGTTTTTGTTTTGACATATTCTTGTGGTATATTCTTCTGACAACGACGTCGCTTTTATTTCTTCTATTTGACTACTTCTCCTCCACCTTATTTTTACTTCTTTTAGGAGACACTATTGGTTCTGTTTTGCTGTTAATTTTTTTTCTGTTTTGGAAATTGTTTTACTGTCTATTCGAATTCTTAAGACTTACGGTTACAAGAAGTCGTTTTTAAGTAATAATTTCGAATATTCTTTGGGGAAAAAATAAGATTCAGACTTCAGACACATGATGAGCTGTTATTTTTATTTTTTTGGTAATAAGTGCAGAATTTGCAAGATATTATTTTGCCATAAAGAGTAGAAAATTGGAAATTGATTCGTTTTAACCCCAGTCTTCTGTGTTTTCTTACATACATTATTTTGTATAACCGTTTTTTAAAAACGTTGAATTTCCCAGAAGTATTTGTAAATATAGTAAAATTCATATTATAAACTAAAGAAGAAAATGATGACAAAATAATAAATAAATTCAGTGAAATTTAAAATAAAAATGTAAAAAAACTTTAACACTTTAAAAATTCAGTGTTATTTGACACAAAATCTTCTATCAATAGGAATACAAATTGTTTTTTTTTCTTTGATCGTTCATAAAACGACGTAGTACCAATTTATGGTTAAGAAAAATAGCGGGAACCAACGTTTAGAATCGGTTTGAGTGACGTGGCAAATATGGGCCCACAGCTATAGATTGCCTTCTTCTTCTTCCACCTCTTGACCCTTCCTTTAATGAGAGCTCAAAACCCTAATTTCTATTAGCCGTTACGCTCTCTAACTTCACATCACTTCCCTAATCTCTCTTTTCAGCAATGAGCTCGTCGTCTAAAATTGATTCAGAGAAGCCAGTTATGGTTTCCGAGTCACTATTTTCTACCAAGACTCCTATCAAAACCGTTAAAAGGCAGATCTTTTCTTCGTCCCCAAAACCTGAATCTGTTATAAAATTGCCCGAAAGGTGAGATTGATTGATTGATTTGTTCATACACTTTTCTCAAATTTGGACTATTCTTTCAATTTTGTTGATTTTTTTATTGGCATTACAGGTTCGAGATTTTGGAGGAATTTTTCAATGGTTTGGATACTGCAATTAGGCTGCTTAAATTAAAGGGTTCGTCAACGACATACGCTAATATATGTCCCAAGATCGAGTATCTTACTAATCGGTAAAGTCATTGACTTTCACGCTTCTTGTTTAAACGGATTCTGTTGAATCTTGAGAGTTTAAAGGATTAAACTTTTTGATGCATATGATCAATCGTGTGTGTGTGTGTGTTGTTTGATTGTATTTGCTTAATGTTGTTTGGGTCTACAGGATCTTCTCGTATGATCATTTGGCTCAGATGAAGCATATTTATCCGGAAGCTATTGAACTAAAGAGAGTTTTGAAGTTTGTTGAAGACACTTGTTGTATGAAACCTAGGCTTCATATTAAATTAAATACCGATGCAATTGTAGTTGAGGATACCATTTGTGGAACTAAATACATGGAACTTAGAAAGGTGTTTCACTCAAAGCTTGTAGATTTTCGCAAAGCTCATCCTAAGGTACATTATTAGGCTTATCTAATCTATTAATTAGTTGTAGCTTTTTGAATAATGCTTTTATATCTGATGGATTCTCCATCTATTGTTTTCTGTATGCAGGACGAAATTCCGAAAGAACTGCTTCCTGAACCATTCAATTCTCCTCAAAGGGATAGTTATTCAGGTATAGTAAGCGTAGGCTTAGGAGAACCTAAACTTGAAGTTGGAGGGTTTGATGTTCATATGGAGGAGATAGAGCAAGAAGAACAAGATGTTAACAAAGTCATTCCTGATTCTACTTTGTCACACATAGAATCAAGAATAGTTGAAACCCCAGTCAAAGATTTATCCACTCCCTCCAAAGACTTGTCCACGCCAATCCGGCTCATGAGTGCTACACCGACGTTGCAGCTATCTAAAAGATGTATTGAGTTGACTCCAGAGGGTGGTGATGATAACTCTCTTAGATCAACAAATAGTCTAGCAAGGGGTCCATCTCGCAGTCTGAATTTTGATACTTTTGAGGAAGATGCAATTGAGAAAGATGATATTGGTAACGAATCTGATGATAAAGGAATCAACTATGAAGAAGATGGCCTTCTCCAGTCAGTAAAAGGTCCATCTCGCAGTTTGAATTTTGACACTCTTGAGGAAGAAACAATTGTGAAAGATGACATTAGTAACGAATCTGGTGATGAAAAAAGCAACTATGAAGGTGATAATGCTTCTGATGATGATAGCCTCCTTCAGTCAGTAAGTGATGCTTTTTCCTGCAACAATTTTGCTTTCACATTGTTTCCGGATATATTCGTTTTCAGTTGCAAACAGACATCCTTACTTACCATTGTGTGTGTGTTTGTGTCTTGCAGATGATAGAGAGACCAAAGACTGAACCCGAGAAGCACAATTTGCCACAGCTTGTTAATTTGATTCATAGAGTGTTTCACTCAACAAATCGGACAGTCATCACGAAGGAGGAGCTTCTTTACAAGATTATTGCAAACCAAATCAATATAACTGATAGAAGTAGGGACAGTTAATATTGAATGTTTGATAATTTCCCTGCCTTTTCTTCCTTGACAGGCTCACAGTTTCTTTCTTACTTGCATTGCCAGGGGAAGTGGAAGAACAATTAAGTCTGATGTTGCAATTGGTCCCGGATTGGATATCTGAAACAAAAGCATCTTCTGGGGATCTTCTTGTTCGGTGAGTATGTTCCACCAAAAATGATTATGATTTTCTTTATTTGGCTCTAAGTTTCACAAATGAAACAAAAAAATACATTTTGTATTGAAAATATCTAATTTGCTTCTTGAGGCTCTAATACTGGTATATCTTTTGCTTTTTGCAGCATCAATAAAATGTCGACTGCCGAAACAGTACGTGCAAGACTTGAAGAAGCAACTTCACATGACATTTCACTTATCTACTGAAAAACCATAAAACTGAAACTTTTTTTTGTGTTTTCATCCTCTTCACCAATTCAGTTATCATTATTCTTCACAAATATCTTCTTTCTAAGCTGGTCCAACCTATAAACTTGTAACATTCGTTTTACATAATTCGAGAATAATCAGGAGACAAAACACCATTTGATGATTATTAATTCTACTACATGCAGAAGAACTGTATTTGTTGTTAACTGTGGTCTGTGGATACCAATTTAAGAAGCTCTTGCTACAGAGAAAAATGTGTAAGACTCAGATTGAGAATAAGGTTTGGCAAAGGAACAAGATTCGCTAGGTCTTCGTCGAATCGACAAATTTTGAAAAGAGTAGTACTAAAGCAAAAGAACAAAACCAAAGGGAAACACAGTCATCACTCTCCAATCATATGACATCTTAGAAGATAGATTGAGAAGTGTTTGAATGTAAAGGTAAATGAACCATACACTTTTGAAAGAAAAGATTCTAGCTCATCTTAAAATAATTAGATTGTTAAAAGGATTAAACATTTGAAACCGAAAAGCATACTCTAAAAATAAAGATAGTGATTGTTCTTTCTTTCTATATTACTCGAAGAAAGTATTTGTCCTTTGCAATGATGTTTAAGATGTTGATATCATACCCAAGGTTACAGTATAAATTAGTTTTATTAACCCAAAAAAAGAATTAAAAAAAAATGTTAGTCTTGAATATGATTAGATTATAGTGTTTGTTTCATAAATGGTTATGAAAATTAGTTCATAAGACGTTATTCTTCTACAATCTATAGTCACAATATATACACAAAAGAGAACTCTTTCAGATTTTCTCATGTGAAACCTCCTTTAAGAGCTTTGCTTGCTCTCTGAATCGCTCTTGCGACTCTCCATATCTCGTGCTCAATTATTCCCTCTGATGCGTTCATCGCAATGGCATCTGCTATTCCCGGGAAGAATCCTAGCTTGCTCTCTGGCTCAGCCGCCGGTCCATACACCTATGCATAAAACACAAACAAGGTCTCATGAGGTTTGCAAAATTGGTGAAAATCTGACTGAATAAAAAAGTTTTACTCACAAGATGCTTGAACCATTCCTTCCCTTTGATCCCTTCTGCATCCAAAAACCCTCTTTCTACAAGCATCAACCTGTCATTTAGCTCTCTTCTCTTCGCCGCTGCTGCTACATCATTTTTGCTATATGATTTTCCCTTTAACTTCTGCAAATCAATCACCAAAACATGTATAGGTGAGACAAAGAAGCAAAAGATTGAGGTTATACGTTAATTAGCAAAACCATTAGAAACCTTTGCTTCATCTGCGGCTTCTTTGGCAACCAAAGAGAACTCTTGTATCGCCATGCTTAAGGGATTTACAGAGACTTTCCCTTCTAAGAGCTTGCTCAGTTTATCTCTATGTGCCTGAATCATTACACAAAACATAAACTCAGTTTTCCTACTATTCTACGTATAAAAGGTGTGAGTAAAAGAAATCTACCTGCAATTGGTCTGCATAAGAGATGTAATCGAATGGTATGAGTGGCTCATCAGCCAAGAGAATTCCTAAAAGTCCCCAAATTCCAGCCACTGATAAATATAGAAAGCAAAGAAGAGAGAGTGAATTCTCTTCATAACATCCATGAAAAACAGAACAAATAACTAAAAGATAATAATAGATCAAAAGAGAGAAGTGAAATCTTTACTAGCAACATGACGGTGAAACAATGGATCTGCGTTGTGGATCATCCAATCATAGGAGTCAAATGCAGTGTGATAGACAGGATAATCTGAAAGAAAGGATAAACAACATACATTATTGGTATTACTTGCATTAAAACATCACATTATAGAATATTTTGCAAGACTTAAGGAATCATGTTCTCATTGACCTGCTCCATAGTACATGTCTATAGACGGTATCCCGGCATGATGAAGAAAACCGGAAAAATCAGAATCTACTCTACTTAGCCTCTGAATCTGCAGTTCATTAAAACATTACATAGTTTTACATTACAAAGACAATGTATGAGCTCTTTTGAATAGTCTACTCACAATGTTATTTTGAGACTTAAATGTCTCTTCCACTGTCAAGCCTACTGCATCAGGATCCTGTACCTGACCACGCATAGATGAATACGAGAGACTAAGACATTTCCTACGAGTATAAGTTTTCAACAACGCTTGAGAATGCCCCGGTTATTAGTATTCTTACCAGCTTCAAGACATCGACAAGAAGACCGTCTAATTGAGGAGTTGCACCAGCAAAAAAACCAGAGCCTTGGACTGCACAATCTACATTAAGATAAGCAACAGCACTTGCACCTAAGTTAAGAACATTTTCTTCAATCCATTCAGTTGATCCAATCTATACAACAAAAAAGAGAACACAAGTAATTTAGTGAAGCATCATATATAGATTCAACTTTTCGAAGTTACTAATTTACTAACCATTCCAAATTCTTCTGCATCCCAACTACAAAGGAGAATGGTCCTACGTGGTCTCCAACCAGATTTAAGCAAAAGAGCAAATCGTCGACTAATGTCAAGTAAAGCAGAAGTTCCACTGTTTGGATCAACAGCTCCATATGTCCATGCATCTCTATGGTTCCCAAGTATCACATACCTATCCGCTTCTTCACTCCCTCTTATTGTAACCACAACATTGTTAATTTTCTTCATTTTCATCTCCCCCTACAATTTAAAGAAGTAACACACACAAGAAGTAACGAAAATTAATCACATAATTAAGAAATATAACGGAAAATTACAAAAGTCAAACCAAAGAAAACATAACGGAAATGCAAAATTCTAGTTAACTAACCTGAAACGTCATGTTAATAACCATCCGTCCAGGGCCAACCCGTTGACCCGGTCCGACACGACCCGAATTCCGCCACTCCAACGGAGCTCTAGCACCGCCCAGAGAAGCCAAAATGATCTCAGCATTACGAAGAGACAAAGGCAAAGATGGGATTTTGGGAAATCTCCGAGTGACCAATTCGTCATCCAAGCTCAGTTTTTCTCCTCCGACAACTCCGGGCCAACCCGGGCTAACCGGATCTCCGATTCCTCTCATAACCGTACCTCTCTCAATCCCGCCAAATCCACCACCGTCATTCTCGGCGTATATTAGCACTCCCAGCGCACCTTTAGCTTCTGCTATTTTCACAATTGCTCCTCTTCCCAAGTTTTCACCTTTCCTCGCTAAAACCACACACCCTTTAACGCTCACACCAATAGACTCAAGCGCATGATAGTCTCTCTCCTCGCCGTGATTCACGAAAACCACGTTACCTTGCGCCGACCCAGATGGAGAATAAGCGTGGTAAGGCCTAACGACCGGAGAGTCTCCGGGAACGTCGTTTAAGTCAAACTCAAGAGTCGTCGTGTTGCTAAAACTTGCCGTGACGGAGATGTGCGTAGGATAAGATAAGAGAGCTTCGTATTCGGCGACATGGGTCTCAAGTCCGAGGCTTTGGAAATGGTTAAAGACGTAGTGAAGTGTGTCTAAAGAGGGTTTAGTTCCGGCGAGGTGAGGATGACGGGTCAATTCACGGAGGTAAGAGGAGATGGTGGCGTTAGAAGCAGAGGAGAGGAAGAGGCGGCGGAGACGAAGGGCATTATAGGCATTTCGAGAAAATAGAAGAGGAGGAGTAACGGCGTCTGGATGATGGAGAGTGTAGAAAGTGGCGACGAAAAGAACGATGACGAAGAGGAAAGAACAGAGAGGCGGCGGTTGTCGGAAAGGGATTATAGATATTCCGGTAACGGTGGGTCTGGTGGTGAGAGGTTGTGACATTGCAGAGAGAGAGAGAGAGTAAATTGTTTTAGTAAGTATAGTGGCTGATGAGCCAAAGTATTTATTATGAAATAATCTTCAGTCTCATTTTTACGTTTTTGTCTTCTTTGTCTTTATGAGTATTTTTGTCTTGGTCAAAACTCTGTTTATTAATCTCTTTTTCATCAACCTCCGAGAAATAATAACAAAGACTAATTCTTTGTGTAATTACGAGAAACTAGAATTTCAACAGAGTCAGCAATCTAAGAAACTAGAATTTGAAAACCTTTTTCCCCCACTAAATTACTGAGCTTAGTGGAATGATGAAAAGCTGCGATATTGACGAACCAAAAATGAAAATGTGTATTGTTTGATTGAGTAGTAGTGGGTGGCCAAAATACTATTTTTCTTCGTTTGAGTATCATTTTCAGTTTGTTTTAATTCGTTTTTATATCACTCGATGATGTATTGGGTCGTATTTGACATATTCCATTTTAGATTTATCATAATTAAACATTAGCATATCACTCGATCGTGATATATATTCTCCATTGTGATTATCATATGTTTTCCCTCATTGTCATTAATTATTTAAAGTGAAGGCAGCGTTGAAGGACAAGAGGAGACACGAGACTGAGAACGGTGTTGGGACTTGGGACATCGAGATCGATAATTTTATCAATCTCGTGGAGGTATCCTCCAAACATGAATTTAATTATTTTTCGTCCAAAGCTATATATATATATGCATGCATTGATGAACTTCAAGTCCAGAACTTGTTACGTTTCGTTTTGCATGATGTACACATATCCAGTTTTTTTGAAGAAAATAGAATTGGATTTACATTAGAAACTACCAACTATTTGAACAAATGATGAGCACGCAATAAAAATGATAACCATGAAAAGCTTTTGTCTTTATGCATTTGATTCATTTGGTCGGACCTATTGTCTGTATGCATACTTACATAATAGTACATTATAATCCACTCAGAATTGACTAGAAAGAAAAAAAATGCTTTATAAAAAAATGGAATTATCTCTTATCTATTTTTATTATTCACTATAGATTTTTTGTTGTCGCCTAATTCAATACAGACTATAATTTGTTCAAATGACCCAAATAAAAATTTTGGTTTGTCAGTTTTGGTTCCTTCTATGTTTTAGGGACACAGATAAACTTTAGCAGGAGTATCTAAGTATAACCCCATCCATAAGATAATTTACATCTAGTCGTCGCCTATGCTCCATATATTTTCACTATGAAAATAAGATCTTAAATTTTTTAAATGTACTTCTTCTCAAAAGAGTGGGAATTTCATGGAATGATTGAGGTAATTATAAAAAAATCCTTTTTCTCTCTCAACTTGACGACTAGGGTTTCTTCTTCTCCTTGCCGCCGTTGGTGTGGCCTCTCGCCCACCGGCGAGAATCTTCCTCTTTCTCCCTCC
>Ga0041059_1001021_pt1 | contig 22265 bp, 24 predicted proteins | sample AraColnosormetaG_FD_56232 | JGI IMG/M metagenome (GOLD analysis project Ga0041059, IMG submission 56232) | Arabidopsis roots microbial communities from North Carolina, USA - Col MF nosort | ecosystem: Host-associated > Plants > Roots > Unclassified | place: USA: North Carolina | collected... | reverse complement strand
GCAGCTGCTTCAATCTTCGCGATCATCGATAGAAAATCAAAGATAGACTCGAGCGATGAGACAGGGACAGTGTTGGAGAACGTTAAGGGAGATATTGAGCTGCGTCACTTAAGCTTCACTTATCCAGCAAGACCAGACATTCAGATCTTTCGTGATCTTTGCTTAACCATTCGCGCAGGAAAGGTAAACAAACTCTTAAACCAAGCTGTATCTTAGGAATTTTTAATCTTCGATTAGACTATTAAACAAACTCTTTTTGTTTTTCTCTTAGACTGTTGCTCTGGTAGGAGAAAGCGGGTCGGGGAAATCAACGGTGATCTCGCTGTTACAAAGATTTTACGATCCAGATTCCGGTCATATAACTTTAGATGGAGTTGAGCTCAAGAAGCTGCAGTTGAAATGGTTGAGACAACAAATGGGACTAGTGGGACAAGAACCTGTCTTGTTCAACGACACGATTCGAGCCAACATTGCTTATGGCAAAGGAAGCGAAGAGGCCGCTACCGAGTCTGAAATCATAGCCGCTGCAGAACTTGCCAATGCACACAAATTCATCTCTAGCATACAACAGGTAATGGAAAAAAAAAACAGAACAAATTTGTAAGAACTGTGTTTTTCAAAGTTTCTTACAATGCAAGCAATACAATTTTTAGGGTTATGACACAGTGGTGGGAGAGAGAGGGATCCAGTTATCCGGAGGACAGAAACAGCGGGTGGCTATAGCACGAGCCATCGTGAAAGAGCCGAAGATATTGCTTTTGGACGAAGCAACAAGCGCTCTTGATGCGGAATCAGAGCGAGTGGTTCAGGATGCGCTTGACAGAGTGATGGTAAACCGAACCACGATAGTGGTGGCTCACCGGTTATCTACCATTAAAAACGCTGACGTCATTGCCGTAGTTAAGAACGGTGTGATCGCTGAGAAAGGGACTCACGAGACGTTGATCAAAATCGAAGGTGGGGTTTATGCTTCGCTTGTTCAGCTTCACATGACTGCTTCTAATTGATGTGATATATAGTTTTGGTTTTATGAAAAGCTAAAACTTCAGTTTTGGCTTGAGTCAAAAACTAGCCAATGTACTAAAGGTTTTGTATTTATTTTTTTGTTGTTGTTTGTATACAAGTTAACGAAGCTGATATATATATCTTGTCTTTCAAGAAAGTATGCATACCTGTTTCTTGAATATCTTTGTTGACTTTTGTGCTTAGTCAACTTCCGGTTAAATGAAAATCCTCTCAGACTGTTAATTTGTGTAAATTATCTACGGAATTGTCTTCATGTACCATTTAATATTGTCTGTTCTATACTTGTTTCCTTTTTAAAATTTTTTATGATTGGGGTTTGTGTTTTAATTTGATCTCTGATTATACGAGTAACCCAAAGCCCAAAAGCATTTAAGCATGGGGACTCCTTTTCCCTTTAATTAACATTATCTGTTTCATCCGATTACTATTATAAATCACAATTTACTTCTTTAATAACTACAACAACTCTTGTCTCTCCATCTGTCAGTTTTAAATTCTCCTTCTTTCTCTTAACTAATTATGTTTACGTCTTTACGATTAATTAAAAGTGTATAAAAAAAAGAATCTTATTCATTGCCGAGCAACTACAAATCAAAGTGTAAAACTATAAAACTTTGTTACTAATATAAAATTGACTTACAAATCAAAGTGTAAAACTATACAACTTTGTAACTAATATAAATTTGACTAATTTCATTTTTGTTTAATCTTATTTTATTTTCACTAAATCTTTATACTTAACTACTAATCTAATATTACATATTAGTATTTTAATTAATATGGTGATAATTTCTGTGAACTCTCAGGTAAAATTTAATAGAAATCACAAGTGGGGGGTTTTGGGATTTATATCAGTAAAACTCTCAACTACGACTGGTCTGAAATGTTTCCTTAAATTCTTTAATGTTCTCGACCTTTTCTGGGTTTTAGGAAAAAGTTAAAAAAAAGCTCTCTTTTTGTCTGGGTTTTAGGAAGAAGAAAGCTCCTAACTTTATCATTATATACCGTCGAGTTCGATCTGAGAATGATCAGATTTCTTAAAATCCTTCTGATTTGTGTCAGCGCCGGAAAATGAACCGTGACGGCGCCGGAGAAGGCGACTCTGTTTCACACGAACATTCAACATCTAAAACCGATGAAAAGGCCAAGACAGTTCCTCTCTACAAGCTATTTGCGTTTGCAGATTCCTTCGATGTGTTTTTGATGATATGTGGCTCACTTGGAGCTATTGGGAATGGAGTGTGTTTACCTCTTATGACATTGTTGTTTGGTGATCTCATCGATTCCTTTGGAAAAAATCAGAACAACAAAGACATTGTTGATGTTGTCTCAAAGGTAAAAATCCAAACTTTTTTTGAACTTTTTGATTGTGTTCTTAGATCACATTTTAGTACTAATACTGTGTCTTCTTATATAGGTTTGTCTTAAATTCGTCTACCTTGGACTTGGAAGACTTGGAGCAGCCTTTCTTCGTAAGTCATTACCCGCGATTTGCTTGTTTCTCTGTTGCAATTGCATCTAAGGATTAGAGAATTGAGGAAGAAAAGTTTTGTTCTTTTGGTTTCTCCATTGCATTTTGCTTAAGGGTTAGAGAATTGAGGATGTGATGTTTTGGTATTTTTGTTCTTGTTGTTGTAGAGGTTGCTTGTTGGATGATTACTGGAGAGAGACAAGCCGCAAAGATAAGAAGTAACTATCTGAAAACAATTCTGAGACAAGACATCGGATTCTTCGATGTTGAAACAAACACAGGAGAGGTTGTTGGTAGAATGTCTGGAGATACTGTTCATATTCAAGATGCCATGGGTGAGAAGGTAATGCAGCTAACAGAGAAACTTCCGTATTGCGATTTCAGGCTTAGATATAATGATTGGATTCGTTTTTGAAGTTTGTTACACTTTTCTTGAATGTTGCAGGTGGGGAAGTTTATTCAGCTGGTATCTACTTTCGTTGGCGGATTTGCTTTAGCTTTTGCTAAAGGATGGTTGCTAACATTGGTTATGTTAACTTCGATTCCTTTTCTGGCTATGGCTGGTGCAGCCATGGCGCTTTTAGTGACTCGAGCTTCTTCTCGGGGACAAGCCGCTTATGCAAAAGCAGCAACTGTTGTTGAACAGACAATCGGGTCTATCCGAACGGTAAAAATCAGTCTTTCTAAGCTACAGAACAAATCTTTAAGTAAGATTAGTTGCTAAATTCCATTTTTTTTTAAAAGGTTGCTTCTTTTACGGGAGAGAAGCAAGCAATAAACAGCTACAAGAAGTACATAACATCGGCTTATAAATCAAGCATTCAACAAGGTTTCTCCACTGGTTTAGGACTTGGAGTAATGATCTATGTGTTCTTCAGCAGCTATGCTTTGGCTATTTGGTTTGGTGGGAAGATGATACTCGAAAAAGGGTATACCGGTGGCTCTGTGATCAACGTGATCATCATTGTGGTTGCGGGTTCAATGTAAATGCCTAGATCATTGGTTCTATATATACATCAGATTATGTCTTCTTCTTTGTTTATAAATGTGAGATTCCTAAGAGTTGTGTTCTGTTTTGTTTTTCTTTAGGTCGCTTGGGCAAACATCTCCATGTGTAACCGCATTTGCAGCAGGTCAAGCTGCAGCATATAAGATGTTTGAGACGATCAAAAGAAAGCCTTTGATTGATGCTTATGACGTAAATGGAAAGGTTCTTGGAGATATCCGAGGAGACATTGAACTGAAAGATGTGCATTTCAGTTACCCCGCGAGGCCAGACGAGGAGATATTTGATGGATTCTCTCTGTTTATCCCGAGCGGTGCAACAGCAGCACTGGTAGGAGAAAGTGGAAGTGGAAAATCTACGGTGATAAATTTGATTGAGAGGTTTTATGATCCGAAAGCCGGTGAAGTACTCATTGATGGAATTAATCTTAAGGAGTTTCAGTTGAAATGGATCAGAAGCAAAATCGGATTGGTCTGCCAAGAACCTGTTCTGTTTTCGTCGAGCATCATGGAGAATATCGCCTACGGGAAAGAAAATGCAACGCTTCAAGAGATTAAAGTAGCAACAGAGCTAGCAAATGCAGCAAAGTTCATAAATAACTTACCTCAGGGGTTAGATACAAAGGTAGGAGAGCACGGGACACAGCTCTCGGGAGGACAGAAACAGAGGATAGCTATTGCAAGAGCTATTCTTAAAGATCCGCGGGTTTTGCTTCTGGATGAAGCAACAAGCGCGCTCGATACAGAATCCGAAAGAGTGGTTCAAGAGGCTTTAGATAGAGTCATGGTTAACCGGACTACGGTGGTGGTTGCGCATAGATTAAGCACGGTAAGAAATGCGGATATGATTGCAGTAATTCACAGCGGAAAAATGGTGGAAAAAGGTTCGCATTCTGAGTTGTTGAAAGATTCCGTGGGAGCTTATTCGCAGCTCATTCGGTGTCAAGAGATAAACAAGGGTCATGATGCAAAACCATCAGACATGGCTTCGGGATCATCTTTCCGGAATTCGAATTTGAACATATCAAGAGAGGGATCGGTTATCAGTGGTGGAACCTCGTCTTTTGGAAATAGCAGTCGTCATCATTCTTTGAATGTCCTTGGTTTATTCGCTGGACTAGACCTTGGTAGCGGTAGCCAAAGAGTAGGCCAAGAGGAAACTGGAACGACGAGTCAAGAACCGCTCCGAAAAGTATCACTCACCCGAATCGCAGCTCTAAACAAACCTGAGATCCCGGTTCTCCTTCTTGGAACTGTAGTAGCAGCAATCAATGGCGCGATTTTCCCGCTTTTCGGGATTCTGATTTCAAGAGTCATCGAAGCGTTCTTCAAACCAGCTGACCAATTAAAGAAAGATTCAAGATTCTGGGCGATTATATTTGTAGCTCTGGGAGTAACTTCGTTGATTGTCTCACCGTCTCAAATGTATCTGTTTGCAGTAGCTGGAGGAAAACTTATACGACGAATTCAGTCAATGTGCTTTGAGAAAGCGGTTCACATGGAGGTTAGCTGGTTCGATGAGCCAGAGAACTCGAGTGGTACAATGGGGGCAAGGCTCTCGACTGATGCAGCTTTGATTAGAGCTCTAGTAGGAGATGCATTGTCTTTAGCGGTTCAAAACGCTGCATCTGCTGCGTCTGGATTGATTATAGCGTTCACTGCGAGTTGGGAATTGGCGCTTATAATCTTAGTGATGCTTCCTCTTATTGGTATCAATGGCTTTCTTCAAGTCAAGTTTATGAAAGGATTCAGCGCCGACGCAAAGGTCTGTTCATGGCTTTCTAGGGTTTATTTCTTGTGGATCAAGAAACTTACTCTGGTTTTGAATAACTTTGCAGTCAAAGTATGAGGAGGCAAGTCAGGTAGCGAACGACGCGGTGGGGAGTATAAGAACAGTTGCATCTTTCTGCGCGGAGGAGAAAGTGATGCAGATGTATAATAAGCAATGTGAAGGTCCGATAAAAGATGGAGTAAAGCAAGGTTTCATCAGCGGATTAGGGTTTGGATTCTCCTTCTTCATTCTGTTTTGTGTCTACGCGACAAGCTTCTACGCGGCAGCTAGATTGGTTGAAGATGGCAAAACTACTTTCATTGATGTTTTCCAGGTGAATTGATGTCCTCGTCTACTGTCATTGATGGCAAGACTAAAATATTTTTGGAAATCTCGGTGCCTAGTAATGAAGTAGAATGGATCTTGCTCTGGATCTTACAGGTGTTTTTCGCGTTAACCATGGCAGCTATTGGAATTTCTCAGTCGAGTACTTTCGCTCCAGATTCAAGCAAAGCCAAGGTCGCAGCTGCTTCAATCTTCGCGATCATCGATAGAAAATCAAAGATAGACTCGAGCGATGAGACAGGGACAGTGTTGGAGAACGTTAAGGGAGATATTGAGCTTCGTCACTTAAGCTTCACTTATCCAGCAAGACCAGGCATTCAGATCTTTCGTGATCTTTGCTTAACCATTCGCGCAGGAAAGGTAAAACAAATCTTTGGACCAAACCCAAACTTTCTATTAAGAAACTTTTTCACTCAAGTTTTCTGATCAAGTTCTGTCTTTTTTTTTTCAGACGGTTGCTTTGGTCGGCGAAAGTGGGTCGGGGAAATCGACGGTGATCTCGCTGTTACAAAGATTTTACGATCCAGATTCCGGTCAGATAACTTTAGACGGAGTTGAGCTCAAGAAGCTGCAATTGAAATGGTTGAGACAACAAATGGGACTAGTGGGACAAGAACCTGTCTTGTTCAACGACACGATTCGAGCCAACATTGCTTATGGCAAAGGAAGTGAAGAGGCCGCAACCGAGTCTGAAATCATAGCCGCTGCAGAACTTGCCAATGCACACAAATTCATCTCTAGCATACAACAGGTAATGGAATAAAAACAGAACAAATTTGTAAGAACTCTGTTTTTCAAAGTTTCTTACGATGCAAGCAATACAATTTTGTAGGGTTACGACACAGTGGTGGGAGAGAAAGGGATTCAGTTATCAGGAGGACAGAAACAGCGGGTAGCTATAGCACGTGCCATCGTGAAAGAGCCGAAGATATTGCTTTTGGACGAAGCAACGAGTGCTCTTGATGCAGAATCAGAGCGACTGGTTCAGGATGCGCTTGACCGAGTGATTGTAAACCGAACCACGGTTGTGGTGGCTCACCGGTTATCGACCATTAAAAACGCTGACGTCATTGCCATCGTTAAGAACGGTGTGATCGCTGAGAATGGGACTCACGAAACGTTGATCAAAATAGACGGTGGGGTTTATGCTTCCCTTGTTCAGCTTCACATGACTGCTTCTAATTGATAATGATATAATGTTTTGTTTACGATAGCAAAAATATATTTATGTTGTTGTATGCAAGTTTATGTAGCTGTCACTATTTATTTTCTTTCCCTTTCTCTCTAAATTTATAGTTATAAAATGAATGTCTTTATTTGACTTTTTGCTCTAAACCATCGTCTCCACTACCAAATACAGAGATAATATGTACAAACACACTCAAACAACGAAAAATAACGAGCACTCAACATTGCTTTCTTCTTTTTATCATCTGCTCTTTCCCTGCACCATACCAAGATAAATCTTTATTAATTGACCCCATTAATGACAGGTGGTTCTTGCATCTCGTGCCCATGGGTATTAAACACGAGCCCAAAAGGATTGTTGTTGGTCACCATGTTGTCCCATGGAGACATCTCTTGACCTCCTGCGAAATAAGAGTCTTGAAAGTGGAGGTTCCTCTGCGTCTTCAATCCTGCGAAACATATCTCAGTAAACGTTTTCAGCTTCCTCTCTTCTTCTTCTTGTTTAACCAGATCAAAGATCATATCTTGGTCAACACGTTCATCTTCCATGATTACAACAAGCGGGTTCCCTGAATCTTGACTTTGAACCGGAAGAGGAATCTGTGAATCTTGTTGTTGAATGCCCCTATCATCATCATCATCTTCTTCTTCTTCTTCATCCAGTATGTTTTCGAGCTCATTTGCATATTCCTCCATGTTTTGATCCGTTGTGGATCTTGAACCATGATCTTGAAGTTGAAGATGAATCTCTAGGTGTTGTTGTTGAATGGCACTATCATCATCTCCTTCTTCTTCTTCATCCAGCATCTTTTCAAGATCATCCGCATATTCCTCCATATGTTTATCCAATGTGGATCTTGAATCATGACTTTGAAGAGGAAACTCTGGATGTTGTTGTTGAATGGCCCTATCATCATCTTCTTCTTGTTCTTCATCAAGCATATTTTCGAGCTCATCCGCATATTCCTCCATGTTTTGATCCATTGTGGATCCTGAAACCATATTGTTGTGTAGTGGTGGTTGCTCAACGAGGTTGTTGTTGTTCTCTGTCGGGAACTTAAATTGGTCAAGGACGTTCTTCTTCATACGGATATTACACAAGGCAACTTCTTGGAATTCAGCATCGTTCTCACTCGCTAGCCAATACTCAGTCATACACCAACCAGTGGCTTCTCCCTCTTATAATTTATTTTTTTATTTTTATTTTTTTGTTTTGATAAACTTAGTTTTAATTTTTTCCTAAAATTTTCCTAAAACTTAGCATTAGAAGGTTTTTTTTAATCTCCCTAACTAACTATGTATTAAAAGGGTTTTTTCTTCCATTATACGAGGTTATCAACCAATAAAATTAAAAGATAAATCATTTCAAATTTGCTTAATCAAAATACAGATTTATCGATATTTTTTAAGTAAACTTTTTGTAATGTTTTTTCCTTTTCTAATAATACAAAGGAGTTAATTAGATATTTCAAGATTATAGGAAAATTGTTATCTATAACCCTATACGATTGGTTACGTGCATAAGAAGTTAGTGGCTAATCATATCCAAACTTGGTGATTTTTATACGATTTGATTGCATAGCGATAAACTTGTTAACAAATTAAAAAGCTCTTGTATTCTCTGTTTTGTGCTGCAATATATTAAACAGTCTACTTCATTTCTGGTATAATTCAAAGGCGGCACTAATATTACTAAATAATCTCTGATATGATCTATATTTAGTTAATAAATTACCATAATGATAAAGGATATTTAACAAGTAACAACATTAACTGGCAACAAAACCATCCATGAACTACTTCGGTGTAAAATAAAAACTGAAAATTTTAGATAACAAATGTTACTCTAAAATTAGTGTTTATAAACAAAACAATTTCTCTAAAATCTTCATTCTTAATAACCCTCTCTTTAAGCTTTTTCGAAACAAAAGAAATAAGATGAAGAAGTCATCACCATTGCTCTGTTTCTCTCTTGCTTTGTTTTCTCTCCTCTCATCTCCTTCCTCTTCCACTCGTATAATCTCCTCCATTGTCCCCTCCGCCGCTCCTTCTCCCGCCGTAGCCCCCACCACCGACGGCGACGTAGACGAAAACGATTTCTCCGCCTTCACGCAATGGAACATTTTAAACCTAACGGACCTTAAAAGTACCTTTAAAAACCTCCCGGATTTCTCTAAGCTCAACATCTCATCCCTTCACGTGTCACCCGCCGTTGGCTCCGTCTGCTCTAACACCGACTACGCCGCCGAATGCATCGTCTCAATCCTCCCACTCCTCCGTGACTTCCGCAAATTCGAGCCAAAACCCATCGACGTCCTTCGAATGGAGATGAGTGCGCTCTACGAGAAAGCTAACGCCACGCTTGACTTAGCCAAGCGTCTCATCGTGGATAAGTCAACGCCGCGTGACGTGGCTGATGTATTGGACTTGTGTGTCGATAACTACGAGTCGCTTCTCGATGATCTTAAAGATGCTTCCGTAGCCGTCGATGATGGAGACTTTGAACGGCTCGAGAGTGTGGTCAGTGCTGCGATCGCTGATGTGGTGACTTGCTCTGACGCGTTCGCTGAGTCGTCGGAGCTTGAGTCGCCGATGGCTAACGTTGATGATTTTCTTAAGAAACTTTGTAGCAATGTCTTGGCTATTTCTCAGATGATCCACATGTAAATGCGTAAGTATATTAATGATAAAGAGATATAGTACAACGAAAAAAATAATATAGATACTAAAGTTACGCAAAAAAAAATTTCTTCCAAATTATCAAAATGTGAAGTCTTGAATTTGAGAAAAAAAAAAGTGTATGGTAATGAGTTCAAAAATGTAAATGTTATTAATAATGTACAAATTATTATTAAAGTCAGTAAGTTGATTCAGAAGAGAAATGTATAGTTTCTTCTTAAATTTTCTGATGAGAATTGTAGGAAATCAAATTACTACTATTTAACCATTTTAGAATTATGATCCATTTGAATATATTTTTCAACATATCATAAACTTTATAAAAGAATTTTGGAAGAGGTATTTATGGTTGGCCCAGTTATATCTGTTTCACACAAAGCCCATAAACACATAATTTTCGAACATGCATATTTATGTTTGGCCCATTTCTCTGTTTCACACAAAGCCCATAAACACATATTCTGGAACAGATATTTATTGTTTAATGCTTTAATTCTAAAATTTCCTCTTTGAAAACAACACGTGACAATCGCGTTTTGTAAGTACCGAAAGGCGTTAGCGTGTAATATAATCGGACCTAAAATTGACCCGTCCCAATCCTAAATTAACGGGTTCAAAACCCGACCCGATAACACACACACAGATATCACCACCATTAGTCTCACTTCGAAGAAGCAAAACAAAATCCCCAAATTTTCAACAAGGATAAGAGCCGGAAGCTCATCGCCGGTGAACGGAACTAGGGTTTCATTCATCCCCAAATTGATAACAAGAAAATGGCTCATGCTTGCGTCTCTACATCGGCTTCTTCTCTCAGATTCACAGCTGGATTCGTCTCCGCTAGTCCCAATGGCTCCTCTTTCGATTCTCCCAAGCTTTCTCTTCCTTTCGAGCCTCTCCGTTCAAGGTTTTTTTGCCATTTTCCACTTTTCTTCACTCTCGAAACTATGGATTCTTTAGATTAACTTAGGGATTGTGTTTGCAGGAAGACGAATAAGTTAGTTAGCGATAGAAAGAATTGGAAGAATTCAACTCCGAAAGCTGTATATTCCGGCAATCTCTGGACACCGGAGATTCCGTCTCCTCAAGGAGTTTGGTCCATTAGGTGAAACTTGAGCTTTTAACCATGTTCTTGAACTGTGTGATTTTGAACTCTTTTTGATGGTCAAGTCTGGATAAATTTGTTACTTTGCAGAGATGATTTACAAGTCCCTTCTTCGCCGTATTTTCCTGCTTATGCTCAAGGACAAGGACCACCTCCTATGGTGCAAGAACGTTTCCAGAGTATCATTAGTCAGCTCTTCCAATATGTAAACTTATGAAATCTACTCTTTCTTTAAGATTGATTATCATAGTTTCTAGCTTAGTGTTAATGAATGGTTTCGTTTGTTTTGATCTTTTAGAGGATTATTCGCTGTGGTGGTGCTGTGGATGACGATATGGCAAACATAATTGTAGCTCAACTCCTGTATCTTGATGCTGTTGATCCTACTAAGGTCAGATATTGTTGAATTCTAATTCATGTCTTGTTACTTGATTCAGATGTTTTGCTTTAGGATTCTGATATTTGCTTATGTTGAACAGGATATTGTCATGTATGTTAATTCTCCTGGTGGATCAGTTACAGCTGGTAATAACAACTTTGTCAGCTTACTCTTTATCTTTTTTCCGGTTTTATGGTTAATGACTCGTGCATCTCTTACTTTACCCAGGCATGGCTATATTCGATACTATGAGGCACATCCGGCCTGATGTGTCCACTGTTTGTGTTGGTCTAGCTGCTAGGTAAAACTTTCACCATCCTTTCACTCTCATTATCTCTTGATTTTCTTAGGTTCCTTGGTAAATTGATAATTTCTCTTTTCAATGTGGTTAACTGTTCTTGATCTTTTGTTGGATTCATGACCAAAAGTTACCAGTTAAAAACATAGTGTTTCTCGAAAACACGGAATCCTTTTTTATCTGTGTGGTTGAATGTTTCCTAGATTATGACATCCTCCTCTTTTTCTGTGTTGGTTTTCTTATGAACAGTATGGGAGCTTTTCTGCTTAGTGCTGGAACCAAAGGTAGTCTCTTAATCCTTTCAATCATTAGTAAAAATCTTTTAGTGAAGTCTTATGAATTTCATTTTTCTGATGTGAGTCATGCTTTATTCGTAAAACTGTAGGAAAAAGATACAGTCTACCAAACTCAAGGATAATGATCCATCAGCCGCTTGGTGGAGCTCAAGGTGGCCAAACCGACATTGACATTCAGGTCATTCATCCTCGCCTTTATATTTCGGTTTTTAATCCCAGTCATCTTCTTAAGTTCTTGGAGCGACTAGATTGATTTGAATATCAGATGATTTTGAAACCTAACCACACAAGTTCATGGTCTGAAACCAGGCAAATGAAATGCTGCATCACAAGGCAAACCTAAACGGTTACCTCGCATACCACACTGGTCAAAGCCTGGAGAAGATAAACCAGGACACAGACCGTGATTTCTTCATGAGTGCCAAAGAAGCAAAAGAGTATGGACTTATCGACGGTGTTATCATGAACCCTCTTAAAGCTCTCCAGCCACTTGCAGCAGCTTAATCGCCTAAAGGTAGTGGTTCAGCTTTAGCACTTGTTCTTTTTTGGGCCTTTGATGAACTGAGATTTTCCATGAAATATGTTTCTATTCTACAAGGAAAATCAGATTTGTTTGGGATCAAACTCTGTAGTTGATACATACATGAAGACCAAAGTAAAGTTTCTTACTGTGCTGTTTGATTGAACAACCTATGATCTTTTAATTTGTTTTACTGAATCTGGTAGTTACACCCAGCTTTGTAGCAACATTCATAATAAGGCTTTTGATGTTGACTGTCTTTAGTGGTAAGGAGTAGAAGATTGATGCATTTTTATCTGACTTCCATTTTCAAACTGAAAGTTACAACTCCACTAATCCTGACTTTGTCAATTATTATCACAAGGATTTATAACTAACTTTTCTATTGAGTTATTTATTACCTGTCACTCGAGACCTTTAATTTATTATCCTCTTTTTCTAAAAAAATCAGGATATGTTTAATATAACCTTTAATCTACTTATAGTATTACTACATATTCACACGTATTTGTGATCTAATTGAGAAGAAAAAAAAGATATCGGGGAACTTTATTCATGTAATGGTCGAACACTAAGATATGTTGGGTCCGTCGGATGCATTTATGTGAAAGACTAGATTTTAATTTGCGGTGTACCGCGGGAACAATTTATTTTTTAAAGTTAGTATATATAAAAGTTTACAAATTGTATCTATTTATAAAATATTTTTATTTTATAGTTTACAAATATTATTAAATAACGTCCTGTCAAACCCGTCCCGTAAAAAAACTCATTTATTTTATTAATGTTGATCTTATTTATGATATGTTTATGAATCATTGTCTAAATATTTTGTAATTTTATAGTAATTAAATGCTATCAAATTATATCTCTACGCTTTGATGATTATAATCGAATTGTTATAGTTATGGAGAAAAGTAATATTAAAAATGATAATTTTGTAATAATTAAATGATATTAAATATTTTGGAAGTTTTATTTTAGTAAATAATCGTGTAGTTAATGTGGAGAGATTTTAGGAAGATTGTTAAATGTCAAATATTTAATTCGAATATTTTTTTTATAATTATCAAAAACAAGCATTAAAATCTAGTGGCAGCCATCGTAAATAAGTCTCAACTACAGGATTTATTTCACAAAATGACTGCAAAAATGTATATATAGATACTATTTTGAATATAACTTATTATTACCAACATGTAGTAACCATTATTTAAAAGCCACAAAAAAAAAAAATCAAATATTTTGTTTTTTAAAAAAACGAGGATGGTCCATCAGCCGGCTGTGTTCATCGATGAGCAAATAAATGAAAATTAGTGGGTTTTACATTAGAAAAAATCTGGACAATTTTAATTAAATATATGTATAGTAGATTAAGAAAATAAAGGAATAAGAAAGGAACCTTTGTAGCTAGACGACCATAGACGTGGTTGCCAAACACACTTTCTTAAAGCTTTATATACATCTTTCTTACTTCCTCTGTTTCTTCTCATTCAAGCAACAGTCTCTTCCCATTTTTTCTTCTTCTTCTCCCTCTACCTCTTCTTTGCCAATTAAGATGGAACATGAAGAAACACAGAAGAAGACAGGAATCAGCTGGTCACTGGTTCGACCATTTCAAATGATCTCCATTAGCCTTCTTAGTCTTCTTGTCCCTCTCTCTTTCCTCTTCCTTTCACGTCTCTCCGTTTCCTCCTCCTCAGCTCCAGTCACCGTCTCCGGAGTATTCTCCCTTCTTCATCAGGCCGATGTCGGAATCTTATACACAATCTTGTCCCTCATCATCGTCTCCACTTTAATCCACATTCTCTCCGGGAAACCAGAGTGCTCTGTTCTGCATTCCCATCTATACATTTGCTGGATCGTTCTCTTCATCGTTCAAGCTTGTGTCGCCTTCGGAATCGAAGGAACCATGAGCACGACCATTTCTATCGATACAGACAAAAGCTTTTCTCTTGCTGCTCAAGAAAGGTGGGTTTTGGTTAGGGTTATGTTCTTTTTGGGCCTACACGAAGTGATGCTAATGTGGTTCAGAGTCGTGGTTAAGCCGGTGATTGACGACACTGTGTTTGGGGTTTACGTGGAGGAGGAGAGATGGTCGGAGAGAGCTGTCGTGGCGGTGACTTTTGGTCTAATGTGGTGGTGGAGGCTAAGAGATGAGGTAGAAAGTTTGGTGGTGGTTGCAGAGGTTAAACGTAACCTTCAGATACGTTTGGAGGGTCTCGATTTTGTGAACTGGTGGATGTATTACATCTGTGTTGGAATTGGCTTGGTGAAGATCTTCAAGGGTTTTTTGTATTTTGTGAATATGTTAATTTTGACCATTAATAGGTCGAGAAAATGCTGTGAATCGTGTCTTGTTGATGATATGTGTAATATTGATGATCATGTGTAAGAAATTTGACATTTTATACTCAAACTCATTTGATTTATTTATATATATAGTTTTTTCATTTAAATGTCTTCTTTCTTGTTATAAATTTAAACCTTTTTTTTTTTTGGGTCATAAAAATAATAGGATATCAAATAGCAATCTTTTATAATCTAAAGATAATCATTGAACATTAATTTAAGTGGATCTTAAGTCTTTTTATAGTTATGTTTATAACACGTGCATAATATATATACGTAGTCACTTTTTAAGAAAACTTTGGACATTTAGTTAACGTTATAAAGAGTAAAAAATTTTAAAATATTAGAGTAAAGAGTAATTTACGTTTTAACACAAGGATTTATAACGAACTCTCGAGAGCTTGAATTTATCCTCTTTTCCAAAAAATTATTTTATTTTTAATCTATTTATAATATTATGTACAACACACATTTAATCTTAAAAAAATAAAGATATCAATGAACTTTATCCATGTAATGGTCAAACACTAGATATGTTGGGAACGTTGGATCCATTATTTTTAAAAATCAAATTTTTTCATATCTATTATTTGTTTCAAAGAAAAAAAAAACACACGACGATTATCCATCTGCCGGCTGTGTTCATCGGTAAACCTATATTTTAAAACTGGTGGGCTTTTCATTACCATAAGTTTGGACATGTTTTTATAATTTGATGTATAGTGTAGACCAAAAAATAGAGAAATAAGAAAGGGAACCTTTGTGGTGATTGTAACAAAACAGAAATCATTATATTGAATCATTCGAAAAGACGAAAAGATCAAACCTTTGTAGCTAGATGACCATAGACGTGGCTGCCAATTACAGTCTTAATGCTTTTATATAGATCTTTCTTACATCCTCTGTTCCTTCACATTCAAGAAACAGTATCATCCCATTTTCTTTCTTCTTCTCAGTGTTTCAATCTTTGCGAATTAAGATGGAACATGAAGAAACACAAAAGAACACAAGAAACAGCTGGTCCCTGATTCGACCATTTCAAATGATCTCCATTAGCTTTCTTAGCCTCCTCCTCCCTCTATCTTTCCTCTTTCTTTCACGTCTCTCTCTCTATACCTCCTCAACTCCGGTCACCGTCTCCGGCGTTTCCTCTGTTATTCACCAGGCAGATGTCGGAGTCTTATACACGATCTTGTTTCTCATCATCGTCTTCACTTTAATCCACAGTCTCTCAGGAAAACCAGAATGCTCTGTTCTCCATTCCCATCTCTACATCTGCTGGATCGTTCTCTTCATCGCCCAAGCTTGTGCCTTTGGGATCAAAAGAACCATGAGCACGACCATGTCTATAAATCCAGACAAAAACTTGTTTCTTGCGACACATGAAAGATGGATGTTGGTTAGGGTTTTGTTCTTTTTGGGGCTACACGAAGTGATGCTGATGTGGTTTAGAGTCGTGGTTAAGCCTGTGGTTGACAACACTATATATGGGGTCTACGTGGAGGAGAGGTGGTCCGAGAGAGCCGTTGTGGCAGTGACCTTTGGTATAATGTGGTGGTGGAGGCTAAGAGATGAGGTAGAAAGTCTTGTGGTGGTGGTTACGGCGGATAGACTTAACCTCCCCATTCGTTTGGAGGGTCTCAATTTTGTGAACTGGTGTATGTATTACATCTGTGTTGGAATTGGTTTAATGAAGATCTTCAAAGGGTTTTTGGATTTTGTGAATACGTTGACTTTGAGCATTAAGAGGTCGAGAAAAGGCTGTGAATCATGTGTTTTTGATGATATGTGTAATGATGATCATGTGTAAGATATTTGACATATTATACTCATCTCTTGAATGTTTTTGAGATTTTTTTATTTTTATTTTCTATTTCTTGCTAGGAATTTAACCCGTATATATGTCACAAAAATAGTAGAATATCAGAAAGCAAAAATATTTTATCTAAAAATAACCATTGAACATTAATTTAAGTCTTTTTATAATTATATTTTTATAACACACCCTTTTTAAGAAAAACTTGGAGATTTAATTAACGTTATAAATAGTAAAAAATATCGGATTTACGTAGAAGTTTTAAATGCGTATAATTAAATTTACGAATTGAATAATATAGCCATATATATATTTTTGAAGATTTAAACTCATTTTGTTTCTTCCATATATGCATAATATATAAGCTTAAATAGAAAACTAGCTAGGAATGAATACTAATATATATAATGACATTAATATAAGTCTTACCGGACACTCCAAAATGTATATATTGATCTATCAACATTTTTTCATTGGTTTACTAAACCAAGTTGTCACATAAATATGAGTTAACGCCTTTTTTTTTATAATATTGTATATGAATTTAAACTTGAGCTGTCAAACGTCAAGCAAACCCAACATCTACATACATATAGTACTATATTTTGAAAATTAAAATTTTCTTAAATTTCCCATATTATTTTCCTTTTAAAGCAAGCAAGTCCAAATACGTTTCTTCCAGATTATAATTTTCCTTAATAAGGTTTTCTACAAAAAAAAATCAACTTCTTATTTAAAAAACCCTTTGCATTATCCTTTTCACCAACATCAGAGAAGACGAGAAAAAAAGAAGAGGCGAGTGGTTAATGGAGAAGGTTAGTTTCACTCCAAACATATATGAATTGACTAGGTTATGAAATCCATATATTTTAATTGTGTGTTTATGATAGATCAATAACATTTAGGGTTGAATTTTCTTGTGATCTATTATGTTATTCGTCCCATGCATGATCCATAAAACTTTTATTTTTGAATTTGTCTAGGAAAACCATGAGGACGATGGTGAGGGTTTGCCACCCGAACTAAATCAGATAAAAGAGCAAATCGAAAAGGAGAGATTTCTGCATATCAAGGTAAGAGACATTTGGTTGCTTTAATATTTTATTCTCTTCTGTATGTTTTTCTGAAAATTAAGGAGAGGAGAGGACTTAATCTCATAACTATACGATTCCAAAGAGATGTTAAGATACATCTAATAAACAGTTATACATTAGTCATAATCTTTAAAACTAAAAAGAGAAATTTCCAAACTTTTAAATTAAAAACAGAATTTAGAAAATGCCAGCGAATCGATAACGACATCCAGATCTGTCGGGTATCCAAAACTTAGAATAAAAAAATAATTAATATATTTATAATATAAAGCTGGAACTTAGGTTATAAAATAAAATTGAAAATAATAGTAGATTTTTTTGTTTTTGTCAAACAAAATAGTAATACAATTTGTTTTTTTTAGTACAAAGAAACTAAATAGGTCCAAATTGTTTTTTTTTTAACATTCAGCCAAAAAAGCCAAGATTGATGCATATATCAAGAAATCGAAATCAAAACTTTTGTATTCAAGTATTCTAGTTTCACTATATATAGAGTCCAGTTTCTGAAATTTAAAAAATCATTTACCTATATATTACTTGATTAACAGAGAAAATTCGAGCTGAGATACATTCCAAGTGTGGCTACTCATGCTTCACACCATCAATCGTTTGACTTAAACCAGCCCGCTGCAGAGGATGATAATGGAGGAGACAACAAATCACTTTTGTCGAGAATGCAAAACCCACTTCGTCATTTCAGTGCCTCATCTGATTATAATTCTTACGAAGATCAAGGTTATGTTCTTGATGAGGATCAAGATTATGCTCTTGAAGAAGATGTACCATTATTTCTTGATGAAGATGTACCATTATTACCAAGTGTCAAGCTTCCAATTGTTGAGAAGCTACCACGATCCATTACATGGGTCTTCACCAAAAGGCATGTGTGTTTTTTGTTTCGTACTAGTTTCAAAATATTAATCATATACTATATAGTAATCACTCATAGTGCATATATACATTTCTTTAACATTGCAGTAGCCAGCTGATGGCTGAAAGTGATTCTGTGATTGGTAAGAGACAAATCTATTATTTGAATGGTGAGGCACTAGAATTGAGCAGTGAAGAAGATGAGGAAGATGAAGAAGAAGATGAGGAAGAAATCAAGAAAGAAAAATGCGAATTTTCTGAAGATGTAGACCGATTTATATGGTTAGTTTTTGCATTACATATGTTCTTGATTATTAATTTGTAGTCCATATTTAATAAACTGCTCAAGAAATTTTCAGGACGGTTGGGCAGGACTATGGTTTGGATGATCTGGTCGTGCGGCGTGCTCTCGCCAAGTACCTCGAAGTGGATGTTTCGGACATATTGGTAACAATATTCGAATAAAAACTTCATACGTCGATCAATAACTTTCCTGCTTATTTAATTTTTGTTGTTTTTCGTCGTGAGAAATGTTTTAAATTTTCAAATCTAATGTAGGAAAGATACAATGAACTCAAGCTTAAGAATGATGGAACTGCTGGTGAGGCTTCTGATTTGACATCCAAGACAATAACTACTGCTTTCCAGGATTTTGCTGATAGACGTCATTGCCGTCGTTGCATGGTAACTTTGAATCTTTCTTTTTTAATTTAGCCACAAAAAAGGGAGATGATCATACATGTTTTTATTTTATTTTATCATTTGTTTTACAGATATTCGATTGTCATATGCATGAGAAGTATGAGCCCGAGTCTAGATCCGTAAGCATTAAATTCATTTAAATTATTTTGTTAGTTTCACAACCCTTATATATAAGGTTAAGTGATTAACTTAATTAGATTGCTTTGGCTTGTCAGAGCGAAGACAAATCTAGTTTGTTTGAGGATGAAGATAGACAACCATGCAGTGAGCATTGTTACCTCAAGGTCTCTATCTCTCTCCCTCTCTCTCTCAATTTTTTTGTCTATTCCTTAATTACGTTTATTAGTTACTGGTTTAATATTAAATAGGTGAGGAGTGTGACAGAAGCTGATCATGTGATGGATAATGATAACTCTATATCAAACAAGATTGTGGTCTCAGATCCAAACAACACTATGTGGACGCCTGTAGAGAAGGATCTTTACTTGAAAGGAATTGAGATATTTGGGAGAAACAGGTAAAAAAATAAAAATAGATTTAATGCATTAATATATATACTTACACTGTATTCCTTGATTATGCTGGTTCGCAGTTGTGATGTTGCATTAAACATACTTCGGGGGCTTAAGACGTGCCTAGAGATTTACAATTACATGCGCGAACAAGATCAATGTACTATGTCATTAGACCTTAACAAAACTACACAAAGACACAATCAGGTACACTAACCTATGTCGTAATTATTCTCATGACATGTATGTTAAAAACACATGAAGTTTCCTATATGTGTTGATGGTTTTATCACAGGTTACCAAAAAAGTATCTCGAAAAAGTAGTAGGTCGGTCCGCAAAAAATCGAGACTCCGAAAATATGCTCGTTATCCGCCTGCTTTAAAGAAAACAACTAGTGGAGAAGCTAAGTTTTATAAGCACTACACACCATGCACTTGCAAGTCAAAATGTGGACAGCAATGCCCTTGTTTAACTCACGAAAATTGCTGCGAGAAATATTGCGGGTATGTCATTCAATTTTTCCTAAGCCGGAAGATCCATGAGATTTAATTTGAACATGAGTTTGTATTTTTTGTTCAGGTGCTCAAAGGATTGCAACAATCGCTTTGGAGGATGTAATTGTGCAATTGGCCAATGCACAAATCGACAATGTCCTTGTTTTGCTGCTAATCGTGAATGCGATCCAGATCTTTGTCGGAGTTGTCCTCTTAGGTAACACTTTCACTTCAATATCTCTTTATACAAATTCTATAATCAAAGTAATTCAAACCAAAAGTCTTATAAAAAAAACTTTATATATAGCTGTGGAGATGGCACTCTTGGTGAGACACCAGTGCAAATCCAATGCAAGAACATGCAATTCCTCCTTCAAACCAATAAAAAGGTAATCAACGTCAAATCCGTACCGAAAATTTAAAACTAATTATACGAAAGACATTTAACTATCATTTCCCGTATTTTACTAGATTCTCATTGGAAAGTCTGATGTTCATGGATGGGGTGCATTTACATGGGTAAGCAATCATGTAAATATAAGAATAAGTTTAATAGTTATTGGTGCATTCATAACACTTTTTTTTTTTTAATAATGTTTTATACTTTAGACCATTAAATATATTGTGTGATATGGTTTGACCCGTCAGGACTCTCTTAAAAAGAATGAGTATCTCGGAGAATATACTGGAGAACTGATCACTCATGATGAAGCTAATGAGCGTGGGAGAATAGAAGATCGGATTGGTTCTTCCTACCTCTTTACCTTGAATGATCAGGTAACTTCAGAATAATTTTGAAGTAACGTTTTAATCATTCGCGGGTTACACATCTATTCGAATCAAAGTAACATTTATTTTACAGCTCGAAATCGATGCTCGCCGTAAAGGAAACGAGTTCAAATTTCTCAATCACTCAGCAAGACCTAACTGCTACGCCAAGGTACTAAGCCGTTATACTTTATCTTGAACAAATACTAACATTATACAAACAAAAATACTTATGTTAGTTTCTTTAGTTAAATCGTGTATCAACTTTACTCGTCGTTGATTGGTTTTCATATTGAAGATATTCCAAGAAACTCAAACTCATTTTAAATGATTTTTTCTTGTCGAGAAAATTTAGGTTACGAAAATTTATGGTTTCGTGTGCAGTTGATGATTGTGAGAGGAGATCAGAGGATTGGTCTATTTGCGGAGAGAGCAATCGAAGAAGGTGAGGAGCTTTTCTTCGACTACTGCTATGGACCAGAACATGCGGATTGGTCGCGTGGTCGAGAACCTAGAAAGACTGGTGCTTCTAAAAGGTCTAAGGAAGCCCGTCCAGCTCGTTAGTTTTTGATCTGAGGAGAAGCAGCAATTCAAGCAGTCCTTTTTTTATGTTATGGTATATCAATTAATAATGTAATGCTATTTTGTGTTACTAAACCAAAACTTAAGTTTCTGTTTTATTTGTTTTAGGGTGTTTTGTTTGTATCATATGTGTCTTAACTTTCAAAGTTTTCTTTTTGTATTTCAATTTAAAAACAATGTTTATGTTGTTAGTTTGCATAGACCTTTGGAAAAAAAAAGCTTTGCACAACTTTACATTTATTTAGTCTTCATTTAGCGAAAAATCACATAACACAAGTCTGTGGTACGTAATGTACAAAAATGTCAAAATAATGGGTTTTATCATTAAAAAAAAATATTGGTTATGAATGAAGTATAGTTAGAATTTTAGGTATTAGCTCGTTTGGTTTTAAAACGTTTTTCGAGATTTAATTTTGTAGTCTATTGAGTAATACATGGAAGAATCATCAACAAAGTGGCTGTAGCTTACGAAAGGTTTTACTTTAATGTAAATATGTATTTGATGCATCTAACATTTAGTATCTAAACAAATAAAAACAAAAAAAAAGAAAAAAGCTCTTTAAAATCCGAAAGTAACTATTTTCAAAAAATCTAAATTATAAACTTAAATGTTTGGAATCGCGAACGACTATTGCTAAATATAAATGCTAAATATACATGAAGATGTGAAAAACATGTTGGATTTGTGGAATCGTTAATGACCACGGTTAAATGGCGGGATCCAAAATCCGGTTAGATTTCACAATGTCATATTACGTCATATTAATTTAGTATTTATAAAAAAAACCTTTTAAAAAAAATGAGTTGAAAATCTTTTAAGAAAATAAAAAATAAAATAAATGCTAAATATACATGAAGATGTGAAAAACATGTTGGATTTGTGGAATCGTTAATGACCACGGTTAAATGGCGGGATCCAAAATCTGGTTAGATTTCACAACGCCATATTAATTTAGTATTTATAAAAAAACTTTTTTAAAAAAATGAGTTA
>Ga0041059_1001020_pt1 | contig 22273 bp, 17 predicted proteins | sample AraColnosormetaG_FD_56232 | JGI IMG/M metagenome (GOLD analysis project Ga0041059, IMG submission 56232) | Arabidopsis roots microbial communities from North Carolina, USA - Col MF nosort | ecosystem: Host-associated > Plants > Roots > Unclassified | place: USA: North Carolina | collected... | reverse complement strand
CCAAAAAAAAAAAAAAAAAAGACACGTTCATTCTTATCAATTTAGGTTCGTTTTCTTTGTTACCAACCTGTAACAGTGATTCTTGTGTCTACAATGTTCGTTCCTTGTTATCATCCTGTAATGGTAGGGCCATCGTGTCTTATGCCTCGAAAATATATGTGAGAATCTTTCCTTCAACTCAAGTTGTTAAACTGTCTATATTATGAATATATATCCTTTTTTTTCTGAGTGTATAGAACTTTTAATCGATTGACTAAGTAATAGAACTAGATCTAGAAGTTCTCTAATCTGATTTATTATATATGTCCTGCTTTTGTTCATTAATCTTTGCATTTCTAGGAAATATGTTGAAACTAATTCAGACAAGATCTATTTTGAATTACATAAATTATGATTTTATTGCAAGGAGTTTTTTTAATATAATTAATTATTATTACTATTATTACAAGTGCATTTTTAATTTGTAGGACATTGTGAGACTTTAAGATCAGTTGTTCTTATTTCTCGATTCCTTTTCCATTTACATTCCATTTAAATCTGGTATTGCTTTTAGACGATTCGTTTTGGCCAAAGTTTTAACAACCGTAAGTATATTGGACCACCGAAACTTCAACATCGATTATAATTGATGGATTCTAAATGCTACAGATTGTTTGATTGTGATCGTATGGTTTCGTGGCCTTACAAAATTACATCGACTTATCCTAATTCCTCATATACATATCTCTCTTTCCGTAAAAATCGAAGCAAGAAAACGTGTCAATGTCAATAAACAAAAAAACAAATTACAGTAACCAAAAGAAAAGAGAGAGAAGAACATAATAAGAGAGGAAGAAGGGTTGACAAAAAAAAGGGCCAGAGATTGAGATCCTGCGAGAGAGATCATATAGATCTTTCCATTTCTGTACTTTTTTAGTTAGATATTACCACTGACTCACTTACACAGATCTACTCTATATACAGTATATATCATCATCACATGCTTTTCTACGTGGCATGTCCAAAATATGTCATATTTTGCCGTAAAATTACTCAGCAAATGTAATAATTAATTACATAAATATACAGCTAGCTTAGCGAGTTTGTGTACATGTTAAGAGTACTGATAATTCTAAGAATGAAGACAAAAAGAACATCAACAACGTATAGCAAAGTATAAACTAAATTTATAATCGTACCAAATCTATTTTTCGGTTGTAATTTAATAATTAGATTTTGTAAACCAATGTAGATCTTACATTAAGTTGAAAAACGCAAAGTGTTTAGGATGAGTAAGCAAAGCAAACTCATGTTACAAGTCTAATAATTGTTCTATGGCATGGCAAAGGCTTACATTTTTTTCTACATTATTAAACTTGGCGTGTAAAACGTTGTGGGTCCACCGTATATGTTGAAATCATAATGTCACATAAAAATTATACAGCTTCTCACATTGGACATTAAGTAATTATTAAAGTAGAGGATACAGAAACTGATGCAATCAATTGTTTACATAAAATATAATGATGCATGGACTAGTTTTAAATCTAATCACATGCCATGTTTTTAGGTTTGTAATAGGTACAAGACACACATTTAACCAAACTTTATGTTTGAGATCTAAGATAAGACATTGATCTAAAATTTGTATATATATGTGTGTACTTTTCTTTACTACCTATAGATGGTATTACTATTACTTTGATGGTTCGAGTTTTTTTATTAAGTAAAAGTTTCTATATAGACACACTTTAATGTTCTTGTTGAGACCATAACCCACACGTCTTTAGATAGGAGACCGATGGTACGAGAACACCATTTGCGTTTGTTTCATGAGTTATGGCCCTCCTTAATTCACTCGCACTTCCAAACTTTAGAGTTTCATTTGTCTTTTGTAAACTTTTTGGGAAATCTCCAGTCATTTTTTTCACTTTTTTTTATTATTCAACAAATATTACAGTACAAAACTTAATATAGCTAGTCATCTTACTAAGGTCATCCCAAAGGTTTTAAGCAATCACTAACAAAATTAGGCAACCCTTACAAATTGTGAATCACATGTGCTCTAGCTAGTTTTGTACATAAACACAAATACATACAAACTATACAAGTAACTTACCATCCCTAGTAAATAATATATTTTTTTCTAAATTCGGAAGTTACGTCCATTTTCCCTTCCCATTTTATATAGTTTTACCTTACTTACTCCATACTATATTTTATATTTTATTTTCGTTTTCCATGCCAAAAAGTAACTCTCATTTCTAAATGCGACATTCTAACTTTATGTATGTATATACGTGTATGTAAAGACACAAACACATATAACAAACCCTTCTCAACCTCTCACTTCTCCAAGAAGTTTTCTCTACATCCACAAAAGAAAAAAAGTTTCCCAAAAAACAAAAACATACACAAGTTTAGATATGGATCTTGAATTACTACAAGATTTGTCCAAATTCAATTTCCCAACACCCATCAAGATCCGATCCAAAACCTCAAAAACAAAGAAGGACGAAGGTGATGACGACGAAGATGACCTCCGCTGCAGCACACCCACATCCCAAGAACACAAGATTCCCGCCGTCGTAGACTCTCCACCTCCTCCGCCGAGAAAACCCCGGCCACCACCGTCAGCACCGTCGGCTACGGCGGCTCTGATGATCAGATCGTGCAAGAGGAAGCTTTTAGTGTCGACTTGTGAGATAATCATGAATCGGGAAGAGATTGACCGTTTCTTCTCCTCCGTCTACAATGAGACGTCGACTACGGCTAAACGGCGGAGAAGTTACCCTTATTGTTCTCGAAGATGAGGCTTAATTCAATATTTACATTTTTTTACAGTTTTACTGGAAATATTGTGAAATTAATTATCTGTTGGTGTTCGGTTTTAAATATTTTTAATTTAATTATGAATATGGATGGATAATTTTCTGCAACCGCGCATATTAATTTCGCATGGAGGGGTCGATGTTGTAAATTGAGTAATAAATGAAATTTAATTCCAATTGCCAAGTTTTCTATACAATAATGTGATATTTATGTCATTTATAAGAGACAAGATCGTTTTATCATCCAACTTCATGGAAAAAATAGTTTCAAAACATATATTGTCGACTTCTAAAGTTGAAGAACGCGTTTACCTACTATGACCGATATGATGTAAAATATCCGCAGCCAATATGAAGGATCAAAATATCTCCTGGTAAAAAAAAAAATTGTGTTATATATGACGCATGCATGTATATGAAATCTTTGAACAAACTTTTGTATATATGTCGCCTGATAAAAAGTTATTTATCAATATATTAAATTACAGTGATGTTAGCTAGTGATCAAGCATTGCTTGCTTCATGAGCAATGGGTGGTACATGTTCTTTTAAATATAAAATCATTGCATTTATGTGAGAATATGATGGCAATCAAATCAAAAGATAACTATTACTCGTATAGTCTCAAACAATATAATGTCATAGAGTTTATTTTTTAATATACAAGTCGATATTTGTACATTTAACGTTTATTATGTTACTGTATCTTAGATTCCAATTTCATTCATCTAGGTTGAACCGAAAACGCTTTGGTACCTCTCACAATATATATTTTTCTCAGTTAGATAACTGATGTACATAAGAAATCACAATTACATAAGATACCAGTCGAAAAAACATTAATATTGTGTAGCGTTTCGAAAATATACTCTGTTTGAAACTTTGAATATAAGCGGGTTTTCACTGTAAGATGTTAAATTTAGAAGGATTTTTTTTTAAATCTATCGTAATATTAATGACAGCAATAAATTGGGTTATCAAAAATGCTAATGGCGTTTAAAAGTTTTTAGGTGTTAATTTGGTAGGAGATGTATCAGTTGCGTGTCCTACGTGTAATTGTGAAAGCAACAACGCAAAGAAAATGAAGCCTTGATGAAAATATATGTTTAAAACAAAATTAATTGACGGAAATAGTATGTTTTAAATTAATGTTCTAATTGTACAATAGAAAAAGCATGTACATGTACAAAACTCAGTTATATTGTAATCAAATTTATTGATCTGTAATTCATGCTTGTTTATGACTTTTTTGACCGGCCGATAGAGCGGCGGACGCAACTTTGGGATCTGAAGATATTAAAAGAAAATGTTCCTAAAGAATTCTAATATCGAAGTTGATTCTCATCGTTTCTTACTTTATTTCTTTATGATCTCAAAATCATCACCCTTTAGAAAATTTGTTTCATGACCAGAAAATATGCAAGTGTTAACATGTTTTAATTTAGACTGTTTTCAAAATTTACAGTTGTTATTTAGTAAAATTTAGCAATGAATACAAACAAAACGATACACCAAATTAATGTTTGTAGTATTTACTATTTAGTAAATGCATGGTACTGTGGTAGACTCGCTAAGTAAATTGCATGTGTTACATTTTAATATGTAACCAGTAACCTCATGCATGTGTATCTCTTTCAAGTTTCAACAACCTTTTTGTTTTTTAGAAGTAAAAACTTAAAATTCTTTAATTGGCGGACAGAAAGATAAGGCGATTACTCACCAGACCAACAAAATTAAATGGAAATTAAATACATATAGAGTAATTAAATGGCTCTGTGACCAAAACATGGAATTAATGGGCGTTATTCATTAGACCAGTAAAATTGACTGGAAATTAAATATATATAGTAATGATACGATGGTCCTGCGACGAAGGAGGAGCCATGTCTACGCAACTCATCCAATAAGCAACACAAGCTATTCTTTTTTACTTCTTTCATGATTGTCAGTTTCTTCTTTCATTTATTCTATCATTGCTTGAGATATGTATTCTTTAATAGAAGTTAAATAGTGTGTACATATACCATGTTGTCACTTTTTAACAAACAAAAAGTCATATGGTATCATCATCATGTCGCATGAAGAGGAGCTACAACATTTCTTGATTCATGCGTTACGTGGTCTAACAAAGGGAATGTGATGAATTGTCGCTCTGGGAGTAATTTCGAAACGAAAGTTTTCTTACCTAAAACTCTTTATTAATTATCTGAGTTTCTGTAGAGAGAAATAGCATCAATTTAAAGCTTGAAAAGTTTAACACATCTTTGACAAAACAAATTTAGGAAGACCAAAACCAAAATAATTACTATTTCTCTCTATCTGTTTTCAGTGGGGGGACGAAAGACCTTTCTTTCTTTTTGGTAATGGGCCGGGCCGGGCCGGTTTAATCCAAGGCAAATGGCAAGATCCGTAGAGTTTTACATACAAACTTTACTCTAGTGTAAACAAGAAAGTCAGAAACCGCATGCGTTATAGTTAGTGAAAGGTTCGATTTCTGTCAGGTCTTCGCATCCGTCACGTTTGCTATCTCGAACTTCAGGGAGCATATTACAAACGTAAAAGAAATTGATATATTACGCTAATTAATTTATTCCCGTTGTTGTCAAGAAACTAATGTCTTAATTAGCCTTTTAGGTTAAACCCTAATTTTTGTCGATTTAAGTTTTGAAAAACGAATTTTGATTGTTTGGATTTTGGTAAAAGGAGATCAGAGTTCATCGCTGGTACCATGTTGGTTAACTGGCTCGCCGGGAGACCCAGCAATAAGTTTTATGCTCTCCAAAAGTCAATAGACGAGCTACACAAGGTATTATCATATATATTGGCAATTGATGTTTTTAAGTTCCTATTTATTTTTCTGTGACATTGAATCTATTTTCAAAAGCACCCAATAATGTGGTTCTCATTCTTTTTTTCTGATCACTAATGTGTGTTCACCTCAAGACGCTCGAGTCTCTTGAACAAAAAGAAAAGGTTTCTCTGCTGCCGTACAGTACAAGGAAGCGAAAACATGTTACCTGGCAGGTTACAAAACATGTTACCTGGCAGGTTACAAAACAAGTATGAAACATCTTTTGATTTTGAAGCACGAAAAAGTAAAATATCTTATTATCTTTTATGGATCAATTTAAAACATGTGTGTTGAATCTTGTCATGCAGGTGCTAAACTTTGTTTGAAAGAGAAGAGGATTCACGAGCGAACAGCTCAATATAATAGGAATTGTCAGCTTCTCTTACATGAAGCTGTGAGTTTTTTCTTTTTCTTTTTGTGTCTTACTAAATTATTTTTTTATTAACTACTTTTTAAGCGATGAATTGAATTTATTGTCACTATTTTTCTTTCTTCTTAATTATACAGCTGATTTTGTGTGAAAGTAGAAAAGAACAAATGATTGAAGCTATGCGGGATGGAGATTTTACTACGCAGAAGACAATGCAAGTTTTTATTTATCTTTGTTTGTTCCTTTTAATCTTAACTTATTTGTATCAATCTAACTCATGTATTATCCTACGTCTATCTAGACTGATCGGACGGACATAATGTGTATCCATATTTCTTGGCTACGCGTGTCCACCTTTTAGAGACTATGCCTTTAGGTAGTAGATGTTTTACTACAAAATAAACATATTTAGTCAAATAAAATAAAATTTGAGAGAATCTTCTACATAAGTAGCTCACAGACCCAACCAAAGGACCATTGAATACCATATATATATAGATACACAGACATATAAACACACAAATATTCGTGTTTTTTTCAAACTGTGAGAGAAAAAGAAAGAGAGAAAGAGATGGGAGAGATTGGGTTTACAGAGAAGCAAGAAGCTTTGGTGAAGGAATCGTGGGAGATACTGAAACAAGACATCCCCAAATACAGCCTTCACTTCTTCTCACAGTAACCATATATACTTAGTTATATATAAGCTCTTTACATGTTGTTTATATATGCGAGCTAATGAACAATATAATTGTGATAGGATACTGGAGATAGCACCAGCAGCAAAAGGCTTGTTCTCTTTCCTAAGAGACTCAGATGAAGTCCCTCACAACAATCCTAAACTCAAAGCTCATGCTGTTAAAGTCTTCAAGATGGTAATTACTTACTTTCCGATTTTCCACATCTACATATATGTGAATCACTTGCATATACTGTATCATTATCTTACACTTCCTTAAAATTGAAAGTAGAATGTTTCATTATTTACAGCTAAGAATCTTTATTTACTCATTATATACCATTTATATATAATAGAAAATAGTAGTCTGAATTAACTTTTCTTGTCATTTATTGACGCAGCCATGTGCACACAAGTTGCGATTTTGTTTGAACTTGGCTAGTTGGCTTTGTCTTCTTCTTTGAGAATAAAAATCTCATACTAGTAAAGAATACTCTGTGATATTTTATTTTTAAGAACAAACATAGATTTCTCTGTCAATAAAGAATTGTTACTGAAGAATCCAAGTGGTTCGGGTCGCTTTATGGATTTTTACTTTTTTGCTAATCTTATTATAATAGAACCATATAAACCAAATTCCGTTTACTTTTTAAATTTGGGTTTATGACTTGGTTTGGTTCAACTCACTTTTGGCTTCTAAGACTTTGCATAACATGTTTTAGACAGACAAAAAAGAAAAAGACTTTGCATAACATGTATGAATTTTTATTTTATTTTGTTTGTGTGTAGACATGTGAAACAGCTATACAGCTGAGGGAGGAAGGAAAGGTGGTAGTGGCTGACACAACCCTCCAATATTTAGGCTCAATTCATCTCAAAAGCGGCGTTATTGACCCTCACTTCGAGGTCTGTTATGTTAAAAAAAAATATATATACACATTAATTTTGGCTGATTTTGATTTTCGATTTGAACGCATTTTAATAAGGTGTGAATGTGAAAGCAGGTGGTGAAAGAAGCTTTGCTAAGGACATTGAAAGAGGGGTTGGGGGAGAAATACAATGAAGAAGTGGAAGGTGCTTGGTCTCAAGCTTATGATCACTTGGCTTTAGCCATCAAGACCGAGATGAAACAAGAAGAGTCATAAAACCCTATTGATCATTTGGGTATCGCATACATGAATCTATTCCACATACATGATACACATATACGTGTTTCTGTGTGTGTACTATGTTGCTCTCTGACTTTCTACAGTTCACTATTTTAATTATAAAGAAGGATCTTGTGCTATCATTAGGGAGATACGTGATACTGTAGTTCTTCTTGAAATTGTTATTCGTGAGAAATATCATGGTTTGAAGTATTTATTTTCACAAGATGGATGTTAACGTGGGGATCATTTTACAATCATTCTACAAATAATTTTACTTCTCCAGACACAAGATTTTGGATCTATTTTAGTTCAATTTTTTCTTTTTTTAAAAAACAGTACACTAAAACTATTTTTTATATTAATAATGTGGTATTAGTCTGATGCATGATAAATTTTATGAATTTTAAGATTTGCCCCGGTAAAAAAGATAATACACAATTTCCTAGTAATATGTTATATATAAATCTATCTACAATGTTACTCTTTTTTCTGAAAATGATGAAATTTTGTGGGCCAAATAGAACAAAAATTCTTGAAACAGAAAATTAGTTTTCATTTTTTAATAAAATAATTATATGTATTGGACCACAACTAGACATTTATAATTTTATAGTAATTAAGAAGCAAATATTTGATCTAAGTAAAATATAAAGAAAAGCACCATATATTAAAATTATGAAAGATTTCCTATTTATAAATTAAGATATCATATTGAAGGTTAATTTTAAGTTCATAAATGGAATAGAATTCACTAAGAAAATAATTAAATTTAAAATAATTGCTAACAGTAAGATCTCATCGGATAAAACTTGTATAATTATGTTTATTCATGAATCATCCTTGCACCTACGTATCCATCTTTTCCATCATCTCATCTATATATATGTACATTTGCAAAGCTGAGAAGAAAAAACATCATATTGTCGATTGAGCCTATCTCTTTATATTATATTGGGAGATGCTTTCCGAAGACGAGAAGGAGAAGACACCACCTTCTGTGATGACGTCAATTCCAGACGACGTGATCATGGAGTGTATAGCGCCACGTGTCCCGAGGTACAACCATTCGATGCTATCCCTCGTCTCTAAGCAATTCCGATCTCTCGTTGCGTCGCCTCGACTATACAAGACACGGTCCCTCCTCGGCTGCACCGAAGATTGTGTGTATGTTCTCATCGAAGATTGTATACTCGAAGTTGCTCGTTGGTATAGTCTTAACCGGAGAACCAAAAGAAACATGCCCGGCACTGTTGAAAACCGGTTGGTCCTTATCTCGTCACTCCCGCCTATGCCCACAGCAGCAAGCTATGTTGTTGTGGGTTCCAACATCTTTGTAATGGGTGGAAGATACGACTGGAATGTTGAGGAGTGGGAAGCCCAACCGCCATCATCGATTGCGTTATGCATCGACTGTCGAACTCACACGACCCGTCTTGTTGCCGACATGCCGGTTGGGCTTATGACGAATGTATCTAAGGTCATTGACGAGAAGATATACATTGTCGGAAGGGTGTGGGCATCGGCTACCATTGTGGAATTTGATTTACGAACGGAAAAGTGGGCGGATGGTACGAAACCAGGCTGGGAGGCGGATGATAGGTGGCTCACAAGTTTATCAACGACGGCAGGCAAGTTTTTCATATTTTTTTGATAACATGACTTAGACCAACAAGAAAAAAAAAAGAAAAAGATCCCTAGTGAAAATCAATAAAACAACTATAGTTTAAATGGTTTTGTTTATTCTTTATTTCTGTTCTTCAAGTATACACCCAAGGATCCCTATTTATGTTGGTCCCGGTAGTCACTAAAACAACATCCCTCTAATCGTCGTACTTGGGTCTGCAGGTAGGGGCCCCAGCAGTTTTGAGAATAACTGCGATCACAAACTAATGGAAGATATATTAATGGACAAGGAGGAGATCAAGCATTATCATTTGTTCGACAATGAATGTGTTATGGGAAACATATTGTACGTCTACGATCGCCATAAATATATTTTAAGAACATATGATCCCAAGCAAAGAACCTGGGGGGTGGTGAAGGGTCTTGAAAAACTTCCCTTAGGTGGTGATGAGTCATACATTGTTAGTCGCGGTAAAATGTTGATACTTTTTTTGATAGTGGTATTGGAATACGATGACGACGCTTCTTTTCAGAAAAGAGAATTATGGTGTGCGGAGATTACTGTGGAGAGGCGTGAAGAAGGAGAGATTTGGGGAAAGGTCGAGTGTTGCGATCTTTTGCTTGAAGGGGGTTTGATCATTGGGAGTTGTCTTGTTGTTACTCTCTGATTTTAAAATTTAAATTTTGTAACAATTACAATGGATTTTATTTCTGTTAACCGTAGTTCGTTCATATATTGGTGGTCCTCCACAGACAAGCTAATCTACTTAAAACAATAGAAGAAAAGAATCCAAACTAAAATCAAATTAAGAACCCGATTCGAACATACTTATACAATATTTTGTATTTGTGACATAAAATGCGATTTTTTGGGGTGTCAACCATGATAGAATATGGGGTTTATTCAATATTATTAGAGAATAAAACATTGAACACTGCAAGTTCATCTATATCAATGTACAAACACAAAAGTCTTGTTTGAACAAGAAAGGGTTACCTATCACCTGGAAGAGACCAAAATGCTCACTTTGAAACTAACTGAGAGTAGAAGAACCCAGAAACACATGAATATTAACATTGCCCATGCTGAACTATTCCCTGATTTTTCGGGGGCGGTATTCCCTTGGACCAACCCCAAAGAAAGGATCAAGTCAAGGTTCTCGTTTTTGCCGTATGACCAGCCCATGTTGCTGTCTGATATCGTGATCATACCTGCGGTTACATGAACTGAACCTGATGATTGTGCTGCGTGTAACCGGATAGCTGCATCCTTTGTAGGGAACTCAGAAGCATTTGCAAGCGGAGCAGGAATAGCACCCAACATGTGGCTTGCCTTCTTTAGTAACGGGTACTTGTAATCTGCATTTTCAGAAATTGATCCATCATCTAAACAGAACACGTCACACCTATTAACAAATGGGGGTAAAGTCTGATTGTGGTAACATAATTCTTTACCTGGCTCAAACTCTGTTGCATCTGCATCAACTTGTTTTGAACAAGATGCTTCATCCTTTTCCTTTTCTTCCACCACATGTTTGCTTCTTGAAGTCTCCTCTTTCTCTAGTTCCTTAGTCTCAACCTATTGGTTGAAACGTGAGTTAAAAAATAAAGGAAACAAAAGCAAGTGGAAATAGAAAGTTTTATACCTCTTGAAAGAGCTCTTCTTGATCGAAAAAAACATCTTCATTTCCCATCAGTTGCGAAGGATCAAAAGTTTCATCAAAGAAGGTAAGATAATCTTCAAAGTCGAAACCATCTTGCTGAGTACTACTGAGATCATTTGTTTCCAGGTACAGACCATCATTCTCCAGAAGATTACTGTTCGGATCCAGAAACGCCTCACCAATCAAATAGTTGCTCTCAACTGGAAAATCATTGTAGCATGATGTATCAGTCCCAAAGATGTTGTCAGAAGATTGCAAAGTTTCCGAGTGCTTGTCCTGGACCCCACATCCAATTCCTTCATTTTGAAGGCTACCATCACGGTCACGGATGATAGGCTTCTGATCTTTCTCATAAGATTCTGCTGGTTGCTCAAAGTAGCCACCAGAGTCCATATAGTTTCCTGTTTGTTGTATATAGTTTATGGAGTCTGAGTAGTTTGTTTCAACATTATTGCTCGACTCCCCGTGAATAAAGTTTAACGGAATAGGAATGGCATCATAGACCACAAAGTTTTCAGACTTCTGCAAGATATAAAATTCGAATCATAAAATTAGAAGAACATAATAAACAGCCTAGATGGAACTCTGACCAAATCAGGGAATGAGAAGGAGAGATTTTCACAAGCTTCTTTCATTCCTCAATGAATACAAAGGAACACAACATTCGACCAAAAGCTAATCAAGAGATATCAAATACTAGAACACAAACCTGATCAATGTCATCCATATGGACATAAACATGATCTTCACTTCCAAGATCTTCTTGGTCAGGTACAAATGTCATATCATCCTCCTCCTCCCACTCCTCCTCAACAAACGGAGCACCGTACTGCTCTCCATTTTTAGGTCCGGAGCCACTCTTCTGAAAAATCCTACAAAGCACAAACGCATCCTTCCCACAATTCCACAACAAAGTCAACAACACAAATCCCATTAAACAACAAGGAACTCAAAAAGATCAAAGTCTTACTTGGTGAACACCAGTTTTATCAAGGTCTTGATCAACCAACCGATACTCATGCATAACCCAATTGGTTCTTTCGCCACGAGGAGCTCGACCTTTGTGATAAACAAGAGTCTTCTTCATCCCAACGACTTTTGAACCATTAAGAATCTCTCGATCTTTCCCTGTAGTCTTCCAATATCCCATCTCAGTCGCACGATTCGTCTTTGATCCATTTCTATACTTCTTATCAAGCATACTGAAGAAGTACCACTCCAAGTCTCTACTTTTCAGCCTCGACTTGTCTATTTCCCACCAAAATACAAAACAGAATTCAAATTCTATCATCGGTTCCTATACAATATCGATCAAATCATCAACATATTGAAGAACTGACCTGGGAGATCCCAAGGCTCAGATTTGTATACATCGGTAACAGAGATAGCATCGAACTTAAAAGGTTTATTGCAGATCTTTCGTTTCAGATAGTAACGAACGAGTTCTTCGTCTGTGGGATGAAAACGAAACCCAGGAGCGAGCGATGTTACTGAGCCACGACCCATATACTCGATGGACCAAAACTCAAACACAAGGTTTATGAATAACTTAAAAGAGCTGTTCTGTCGAATTCGAATCAAAAGAAAGAGCAAAACAATGATTTCGAAATAAGGGGTTTAGAAATTGAGGAAAATGGGACTAAATAGAGAGAAAAAAAAAAGAAGCAAATCGTTGAAGACGAGTGATGGTGACGACGAACCAATCGGAGCTAAGCGACCGTAGCTAGAAAATGTGCGAAAGAAGTTTCACGCCGTGAGGTTTTAATATTCCAGGAAAGTGTGCCGCGAGAGCATATCATGTGACTGGCTGTGACTGTTTTCGGGTGACAGTCTTTATTAAACTGACACGTGGAAGTCTTGCACTAGTCATCAATTTTAAAGTCTCTAGAATTTGTTGAGGTAGTTGGTTGGTTCGCGCAAATGAAGATTTATCCACTTCAATAAATATCAAGATGACTAAAATTCTATACTATATGCAATTTTGTTTGAATAGAGTAAATAAATAGAGAATATATTTGAAGTTGAAAAAATCGTACCAAACACTTTTTCGCTTTTTTAAAATTATTGCAAATTACGTGTAACGAAAGTCTTCTAACGTCGCTGACGCATCCACATTCGTAATCCTAGCCGAAAATATCCTTACCATTAACCACGGTATTACCGGAGACCGAACATAATTCCCAATTATTTTAAACAAAGAAAGTTCTTCTTGTCTGGAAATCTAAATGATAATGCAAAGGAAATGACAATTATGCCCTCGTACCTAACCACTACTACCCCAGAGAAGGCTCAGTGTGTTATGAAGACAACATTCTCGAGACAACTTAAAGATAGTTTTTGTCTGAAAAGACTAGATAGATAGATGATATATGACAATGGAGCAACCTAAAAAATGTTCTCAAAAGATGCAAGAACATCCACACAAAAAAAGAAGAAGGATAAAACACTCAGCTCAGGGGCTCGAATCCGTTTTATCCTATGTTACAACAGAGATTCACACAGTTCGCAATCTGTCTAGAGGAGCTATGTAGATGGGTCATAGTATTAGGGAGATTAAAGCTAAATAAAAGGCGAAGGGCAATAAGAAGTAACCTGGAGAGATGTTTTTAGAGCCTTTATTGTCCATTAGCATTGTTCTTCTTGAGTTCCTCGTTCTCCTGACGCAGCGCATCGATCCTTGACTGGAGAATACTGATCATAGCTTCTGCACTCATCATTTCAAGCTTGAAAGTTTCTCTTTCAACAGACATCTGGTGAATCTCCTTCTGGAGATCATTAACCTTCTCTTCAGGAGATGCAAGTGGAGTTTGAGGAGGCAAAGGTTCCTTGTGAGGACGTAGCGGTTGCTGCGGCTTTTCTTTCTTGTCGGAGATACCCATGAGTGAGAACTCAAGCAATGCAGAGATGGCAGTGTTGGTGGCAGCGGCAGATGATGAGATTAAAGTGGTTGTATTGTCGACAGTTGTTGTTGTGGACGAACAATGGTCCTGTGTGTTCCTGCTTGAGTTGTTGTTGGACTCGCTTTGGCGTCTACGTTTGTATTGCAGAAGAGGTAATGGAGCTTCTTTGTTGAGAACGCATACAGGTCGAGGAGGACGCTCCTCTTCTTCCATCTGCTCGCGTTTGAGTGTTTCCTCGTTTTCATCATAATTATTATTGTTGTTATGCTCCTCCGGCTTGAGGTCATTCTCATGATGATTCTGTTGGTCCGATTCGATATCCAGTGGAGCTGTCTCTCTCGGTGGCTCATTGATGTTGATGAGACTCTTGCTGGCTGACTGGATTTCCTACAACAAATTACAAGTGAACCCCAGACGACGCATAAATTATCTGAAACCAAATGCTTCAATCAATTTTGCTGATGAAGGATTAAAACTGCATTTTCACTAAAACAACAAATCATTCTACTTCTGGTCAACATTTACTGATCAATTAAGTGAGTTCATATGATGCACAGTAAAATTGCTGGTCAAATGAGGATGCAAAGTTTGAACGATCTTGTAATCAGTATGATTAAGAATAAAGCCCAAGAAACAAAAAAAAAAAAGACCACCGAAAATTCAGATATCTTCTAAATCAAGAGAGTTGATTCATCAGATAAACCTATAAGGTTGATTTCTACAAGAGTTGGTTACAGACTAAATGGAGTTACTAGCGTCACAGCCCGCTGAAACAGTTATTAGGAGAAGCTTCACTTCAACACAGAGTTTTGCAGATAATAAATATAATATCTTGTGAAACAAGAGAAATGATGCATCAGATAAATTTGTACATTTGCACTAAATAACGTTGAAATAGTAGATTGGTTCATAAATAGACTAATGCAGTTAAATAAACTCACTCAGCCCAATGGAAAACTAAGAAAGAGAGTATTTCAACAGAGTTTTTTGCATACAAGAAATATTGAATGAAACTAATAAGGTTTGGGTAATGAAGCCAGAGTAAGAAGAAATCACAAACCTGGTCCATCTGGTCGTTTCCATTGGCTACTGGCGGCGGCTCTAGCCTGAGCTTAACGTCTATTCCTGGAATCAGAGCTCCTTCATCATCAGCCCATTCCTCTTCCATGAACGGAGCATATCTGTTCCCACTTGGTGGCCCAATGTTATTCTTGTGGAAGACTCTACACAACACATATGCATCTTGCTGCACCCAAACAAAGAATTGAGATCTTTTGGAAATTATCAGATAAACCAAATTCGAAAGTAATTTGGACAATACAGTACCACCAGGTTTCCGTTTTTCTCGGTTTCATATTCCACAAGGCGATACTCATGCATAACCCAATTAGTCCGAAGCCCGTCTGGTGCACGCCCACTGTGGAAAACAAGTGTCTTTTTCATACCGAGAAGCAGAATGTCACGGCGGATTTCTCTGTCTTTTCCAGTAGCTTTCCAGTACCCTCTGTTAGTTGCTCGGTTCATCCTAGCACCGTTTCCATACTTCTTATCTAATGCACTGTAGAAGTACCATTCTTGGTCCCTTGTCTTCAATCTCGAAAACACTTAAACACACAACACAACTAAGAAATTACTTAAAACCAGACTTAACTCAAAACTTCAAACTTTTTACATTTCCTGAACCACAAGCAAACAAAACTATAGCACAAGTAAGCATAAAATTCTAACGGAATCTGGAAAAAACGAATATTTGAACCACTTAAGAAGTCGATTAGATGAAATACTACCTTCACGGTGTTATAGCCTAAACATAGCAAAATGTAACAACAGAGAATCTGCAACAAAATTTCCCAGAAAAATGAATCGGAACCTAAAAAGGTAAAACCTTTTTTCCAAGAATTGAGTCAGAAGAAGCGAGAGAAGCCCAGACCACAAAAATCCCAAATCAGAAGCAACAAATTCACAGAAAACCCCCAAATGGAAGAGATGCACAGAAACCAAGAGAGAGTGGAAGTGAAACCCAGCGAACCTGCTAAATCCCAGGGCTCATGCTTGTATATATCGACCTCTCCAATCGCATCGAAGCGTACAGGTTGGCCCAGAACCTTCCTCTTCAAGTAATAGCTCACGAGTTCCTCATCAGTCGGATGAAATCGGAAGCCAGGAGCAAGCGAGGTCGCCACCGAAGCAGTACCCGGAGCAGTCGCCGAGGGCGGCGCAGTCACAACAGCCACAGATTCGCGACCCATTAAAGCAAAATAGAGACCGTACTTGTTCTAGGGTTTTCTCAATTTCCCTTTCACCAAACCTCACCTGAAGAACAAAAACACAAGTTGGGCAGATGGTTTGACGAAGAAGAAACCAAAGAGATAAGCACAAGATTTGAGGTACCTTCAATTGCAAGAAAATTTTGTCTTTCTTTTCGCGTTCCCAGAAAGGCAGGCTAGTAGAGAGCAACAAAAAAGTATTTTGGATTGCGATACCAATTTTCGATTTACATTTCATTATGTCGCAGTAATAAACCCTAGCAAAATTTTACTGCGTAGCTTTTTGTAGTAAATTATACTTGGGAGTAAATAATGAAAAGTAATTTAGTAAATTACACTTTCGTAGTCATCTTAAAAGTAAATAATGTTTTTTTACAACTCTCGAATAAAGAACAAACCTACCAAAAAGTACAATCATTCAGGGTTCCGTGTGGAAAAAAAAAAGACAGGTTCCGTATAATAGGACGATGTAGTTAAAAGTAAAATATAAACACCAAACTCTATAACACCTACGAAATTCCATTGCCTAGTAAGATATGAAACCATTTCGAAAATACGTCTGTGATCAAAACTTCTTCTTGAAAACTTAATGGGAGAGAGATGGAATCCAGGCTTGAATCGTACCAAGCGCTTTTCGCTTTTAGAGAAAAAACAAATAATTGCAAATTACGTGTAACAAAAGTCTTCTAACGTCGTTGACGGAACCACATTCCTAAATCGTAACGCTGAATTAGTCAATGACGATTATACCCTCAATCATTTCCACTAATCACGACTTTACCTAAGAAGCTCTCTTCCCTGTGGACTGTGGAGACAGTCACACAGAAACATCAAGCAACAGAGTGGTTCTTGTCCGGAAGACCAGAAGGTCATTTCAAATGACAATGACGATTATGCCCTCATATCTGACCACTAATGATTACCCCAAGGAAAAAGCTTTCTTTATGGAGACTGAACATTTCTTGAGAGGAAACCAAACAAAAGCGAGTTCTTGTCTGAAAAGACTAGATAGATAGATGATAATATACGACAATGGATCAGCCTGAAAATGTTCCCAAAAGATGCAGAAACATCCAAAGTAAAAAAGGATAAAATAAAAAGACCTAGTTGGTTGGCTCCGTTCCGTTTTATCCTAATTTTACAACAGAGATTCATAAGGTTTCTGATCCGTCTGAAGAAGCTACATCCATAGCTCATACTATTAAGAAGATTACAGCTAAGAGGCAAAGAAGAAGAAGAAGAAGAAGAAGACACCTGGAGAGATGTTGCGGTGGTTTAACTAGCTTGTCCACTGGCGTTCTTCTTCTTAAGTTCCTCGTTCTCCTGACGCAGCGCATCGATTCTTGACTGGAGAATGCTGATCATAGCCTCTGCACTCATCATCTCAAGCTTGAAAGTTTCTCTTTCAACAGACATCTGGTGAACCTCCTTCTGGAGATCATTAACCTTCTCTTCAGGAGATGCAATTGGACTAGGAGGAGAAGTTTCCTCTTTCTGCTGGTTTTCTTTCTTGTCGGAGATACCCATAAGTGAGAACTCAAGCAATGCAGAGATGGCAGTGTTGGTAGCAGCAGCAGCAGATGATGAGATTAAGGTGGTTGTATTGTCGACGGTTGTTATTGTGGACGAACAATGGTCCTGTGTGTTCCTGCTTGAGTTGTTGTTGGACTCGTTTTGGCGTCTACGTTTGTATTGCAGGAGAGGTAGTGGAGCTTCTTTGTTGAGAATGCATAGAGAAGGAGGACGCTCATCTTCTTCTGCGTGCTCGCGTTTGAGTGTGTCCTCATCTTCTTCATAACCACTATGGTTGTTACTCTCCTGTGGCTTGAAGGCACTCTCATGATGATTCTGTTGGTTAGGTTCGATGTCCATTGGAGTAGCATCTCTCGGTAGCTCGTTGATGTTAATGAGATCCTTGCTTGCTGAATGCATTTCCTACAACAAATTACAAGTTATGTGAACCCCAACAGACATAAAATATCTCAAACCAAAACGCGTTGATCGACTTTGCAGATTAACCAAAACACAATAAATATTTCTCTTGTTGAGCACCTTTAATGCCAAACGAAGATTGTAAGTCTGAAATATCATGTAATCAAAGGATAAATCTCAAAGAAAAAGGACCATAAAGAAAAATTAGATATCTTGTGAATCAAGAGAGACCTTTCATTAGATAAAGCTGTAAGGTTGAGCTGAGTTCTACAAAAGGTGATAGCAAACTTAATGGAATTGTGCAGTTTAAGTAAATCAGCCCACTGAAACAGCACTTAGAGAAGCAAAGAGCTTTTGCAATAAGAAATATAATATCTTGTGAATCAAGAGAGATGATTCACATTAGAGGGATGTATCACAGAGGTTATGCATATAAGAAACATTTGAGTATAAAGAAAGTACAAACCTGGTCCATCTGGTTGTTTCCATTGGCTTGTGGTAGAGCCTCTACCCTGACCCTAACGTCTATTCCTGGAATCAGAGCTCCTCCACCATCAGCCCATTCTTCTTCCATGAATGGCGCATATCTGTTCCCACTTGGTGGCCCAATGTTATTCTTGTGAAACACTCTGCACAACACATATGCATCCTGCTGCACCCAGACAAAGAAGTAAGATAAGATAGGATTCTTACAAAATGAGATAACCCCAATTCAAAAGTAACTCTTTTGGACAACATAATACCAGCAGGCTTCCGTTAGTTTCAGTTTCATATTCCACAAGGCGATACTCGTGCATGACCCAATTAGTCCGAAGGCCGTCTGGAGCACGCCCGCTGTGGAAAACAAGCGTCTTTTTCATACCGAGCAACTGAATATCCCGGCGGATTTCTCTGTCTTTTCCAGTTGCTTTCCAGTACCCTTTGTTAGTTGCTCGATTCATCCTAGCACCATTACCGTACTTCTTATCTAACGCACTGAAGAAGTACCATTCTTGGTCCCGAGTTTTCAACTTCGAAAACACTGAAACACACAACACATCACAAGGTTTTTTTTCTTTCAGATCATACTTGAGAACACTTCAGATAGCCAAACACACAAGCAACAAACTTCATTTCCTGATCCACAAGCAAACATAACTGTAGCACAAGCAAACATAACTGTAGCACAAGCAAACACGAAATTCTTAAAGCAATCTGAAGAAAATTCGACTTTCTTCAGTTAAGAAGTCAATTGGATGGAATGTCTTCACAGTGTTAAAGCCTAATTGCCTAAACTTAGCGCCAGGTACGAACAGAGAATCTTCTCTGCAACAAAAAATTTCCCAGAAAACGAATCGGAGCACGTAAAAGCTAAACTCATTTCCCAGAATTGAGCCAGAAGACGGAACAACCAATAAGCCCAGGCGACAAAAATCCCAAATCAGAAGCATCAAATTCACAGAAACCCCCAAATCATAGAGATAAGCAGAAATGAAGAAGAAGAAACCTAACGAACCTGCTAAATCCCAGGGCTCATGCTTGTAGATATCTACCTCTCCAATCGCATCGAAGCGTACAGGTTTACCCAGAACCTTCCTCTTCAAGTAATAGCTCACGAGTTCCTCATCAGTCGGATGAAATCGAAAGCCAGGAGCAAGCGAGGTAGCCGACACAGCAGTACTGGGCGCAGTCGCCGATGGCGGCGAGGACACAACAGCCAGAGATTCGCGACCCATAAAAAGAAAAAAAAAAGACCGTATTTGTTTCTAGGTTTTCTTCTCAATTTTTTCAGACAAACCAGAAATATAGTTGTCAAAATGTTTTTTTTAATATGAAACCAGACAAACCAGAAAAAGAGAAGCAGGTACCTTCAATTGCAAGAAATTTGCTTTCTTTTCGAGTTCCTAGAAGGCTAGAAAAAAAGTAATTTCGGATTGCGATTACTATTTTTCATTTTCAATTTTAATAATAATTTCTCATTTTTGAGTGTTGCAGTAATAAAACCCTAAAAAATGTTACTGCTTAGCTTTTTGTTGTCGTTCTATGCAGTAAAATAAAGGAACCACTAGTCCTAGTGTGTGGTCTGAAAAGTAAGTATCCAACGATAAATATTTTTTAAAAAGTAATATGTTAGACAGATGATGAAAAAAATAATGAAAAATTAAATATTGCTTATGTGATTAATAACTCTTTTTAAAAGGTAAAGTATTTTTTTAAAAGATTAGAGTTTATTTGTTTCCTTTAATGTTAAATGCATTGTATACATCTTTAGTATAAAAATCTTATATTGTATTTGATAAATTATTGTAGTTCAAAGATTTACAAACGCTAGGATAAATAGAAAATAATCTGGTTGGAAAATATGTAATGGTTTTGTGCTTATCAAAAGTTAAATGCTGACATGTACAGTAAAACCTCTATAAATTAATAACTTCTACAAATTAATAAATTATTAAGATTCCAAAAACTAGTATAAAAAGTGATATATATCGATAGATTAATAAGATAATAATTATTTTGAATGTTCTATGTAAATATATGGTCTCATTAATATCATAAATTAATAATTATATAAAAGTATCAACTATGTATATTTATTATATGTAAAAATATTCTTTAAAATTTATTTTTAATATTTTTTTGCTTAAATTTGTATTATTTTTGTTTGAAATTCAGTTCTAATAGTTTTACTATATCAAAAAATTTTGGTATTATTTTCTATACATGAAGTTGACCAAAAAAGAAGAATTAATGAGAATAAGATAGAAGGTGAAAGAAAATAAAAAAGGAGTGACAGATACGTTTGCTTGCAGGAGGATACTTTACCAATAAGGCAAGCTAAAGGGGAGGAGAGACTTGGTCCACACGAATCATCATCTTTCCCATTTTCTGTTACTATTTATTATTCTTCTTTTCTCTATTTATTTTCTAGTACAAGTCCTCTTCAAATTTGTAATTCGTAGTTTGGTTTTCGTTTAAACCATTTGCAATTCTCAAATATAAACATTAACTACGATTTGAACTTGAATAATTTACTTGTGGGGTTTGTATTACTGTTTAAGTCAAGGTGACAAAGACAAAAGGTTACTTTCTTCTCTCTTTTTTTCATCTTCTAGTAAAATGGAATATTTAAAACAATATTATTCGACATGTTGAATTTTGTTGCTGTCGACATTTCGATATTGAAATTCTATATAATTATGGTGTACGGGGGTGGAATTGATGAGGCGTACCAGAAAACTATATGATATTTTTGCACTATTTTCTTCTTTTTTGGTACGCTATGTCTCTTGTCTCTTATGCTTTGTATGCGTAACTAATTCGAAGGCAGAAATTAAAACGAAAAATATCCAACTCTTACTTTTACACATATTATTATGAAACTAATAAAGAAAGTAAGAGTAAAAGAAAACTCTATTTTATTTATTTATTTATATAGGTTGTCAGCTATCTGACACCACTGTCTCCAAAAAGGACAAAATGCTAAAATATCAAGACTTTTTTTTTTGGCTCAAAAAAAATATATGGTTTGTGCCTCGTGTTTAAGCAATGGGCCAAATTTCTTCTAAGTTAGAATATTAAAAGCCCATGATTTATTTGTAGCCCATTTCGGTGACGGACGGGTGTAAATCAAGCCCATGCTAATTTATTCTTCTTTTTCTTATTTTCATAAACGCAGTTTCTCGTATCGAGACTAGAACAACATGCATTCGTCTTCACGAATGAAACACTGAATCTTGAAGAGCTGAGAATAGTGTGTTATGAAATTTCAATTCCGGTAACAGGTTGCATATTTCAGGGTAAGATTTGTGATCCGTTGCAAAGTATATCCATAATAAGATATGTGACATTAATAAACAAAATATATAAAAGCATAAATTAAGGGCATAATACATTGCATTTTGATCTCTCGCTCTCGACCTGCTATTTCAATGTCAACATGAACAAGTAATCTGTTTAAATTGCAAATTTAACCAAAAAAAAGAGTTGGACCCGTCACGCTCTTTTCATGAGCTTTATTTTCTTAAAAGGTTTGAGCTTTTTTTTTTT
>Ga0041059_1001019_pt1 | contig 22277 bp, 14 predicted proteins | sample AraColnosormetaG_FD_56232 | JGI IMG/M metagenome (GOLD analysis project Ga0041059, IMG submission 56232) | Arabidopsis roots microbial communities from North Carolina, USA - Col MF nosort | ecosystem: Host-associated > Plants > Roots > Unclassified | place: USA: North Carolina | collected... | reverse complement strand
AATCATACATCTTATATGCAATTGTTCTCATTTAAGAATTTTGAATTTTATTTAGATTTTCGCCATCTATTTTGGTCCACAGATTAGTTGAGCGTTATTGTTTTCACAGAGATGCTGAAACCATCTATTTTTCGCCATCTTATATGATAATTTTGAAAGATGATAAAATCGGGGACAAGATCTAGATACAACAGATAATTTATGATGAATAAAATTGGGAAACAAATTTAATTGAAAGTTATATATAGAGAATATGTGCAGGTTGTCAGGGGAAGTGATAGAAAGACAAAAGCTTTTCGTTTTGTCTTTGGAAAAATAATGGTGTATGGTCAAAATGCACGGATTTCGAGGAAATAGAGATAAAATATAGAAGAAATGGTGAGGATAAAATTGACATTTCCCATCTAAATGTGGCATGAGTTGTAAGACCTAGAAAAATAATGACACATTATATAAGGATTTTAAAAAATATGGCATAGGATATAATTTTTCCTAAATAATATACCAACAAACAATAATGTTATTAAAACTAAATAAAAAGTAAAAATACATTTGGCAAACAAAAGCGTGTCGCTGTTTCCTCCGATTATGGTTTTGAGAAAAAAAGAAAGAAAAAACAAAGTCTTCGTCGTCCACTCTCAAGCTCAACAAAGTTCTTGGGTCCTCCTCTCTATTATTACCACTTCTTCACCAATCCTTTTCGAAGAGTTTTGTATTCACGACATGAGAAAGATCCCAACACTACTGATCGGTTAGTACTTCTTTCTTCTCTGTCTAATAAGCCCCCAAATTTCCCAAGATTTTTCTTTTGATTTTGATTAGTAACTCCATTGTTTCACTCAATTTCTTTAGCTCTTTTCATGTTTCCTTTTCTGGGTTTATCACAATTTTCAATCTTGCTCATTATTTTCCAATAAAGCTCTAACCTTTAAGATACATAAGCTAATTTGTGTTCTTGAGACTTTGGTATTAGTCCCTCTGGTTTGATGATTATTTTCTTAATGTTGCTTGCTTCAGTCTGTTTATATTTAGATTAAGTTTATTTGATGAGCTCTCTTCTTGTTTATGTACTTTCAAATTTTAGTCTTTTTAAAACTAATGTACATGATTCAGTTTTAGTATAGGTTGGTGATTGTGTATCTTCATTAGTAGAAGGTTAAAGATGGAAGGAAAGAGATTGGATCTTAGATTTCATCACTCTACATCATCACAATCTGTGGAATCTGCTGCATTGGATTTGGATAAAAATGTTTACAATCATATTAAATTGGCGTCTTCATCGCCGCTTCAACCGTTTCCATCAGGCGCTCAGCATCCTGAAACTAGTGCTGCTGCTGCTTACTTCTCTTGGCCTACTTCAAGTAGATTGAATGATTCAGCGGAAGACAGAGCAAACTATTTTGCAAATCTTCAAAAAGGTGTTTTGCCTGAAAGTTTTGATGGTTTACCTACTGGGAAGAAAGCTACTACATTGCTTGAGTTGATGATGATTAGAGCTTTTCATAGTAAGAATTTAAGGAGGTTTAGTCTCGGTACGGCTATTGGATTTCGGATTCGACGAGGTGTTTTGACAAATATAGCGGCTATTCTTGTTTTTGTTGCTCGGAAAGTTCACAAGCAATGGCTTAATCCTCTTCAGTGTTTACCTACAGCCTTGGAGGTGAGATATCTCTTGCCTATGATACTTTACTTATAATCGTTTGCTTGTGCTTGAAAGAGTATATTGGAACTTTTAGTAATGTAGGTACTACAGCATGGAACCTATTATAGAAAACTTTACTAATGCCGCCTATTTATGTTGCCTTCTGGAATCCTTTTTTTACTTCATAGTATCTTGCTTTGATAGGGTCCTGGAGGAGTTTGGTGTGATGTAGATGTTGTTGAGTTTCAATATTATGGTGCACCTGCGCAAACACCTAAAGAGCAGGTGTATACAGAGCTTGTTGATGATCTGAGAGGCAGTGGTTCGTCCATAGGATCTGGTTCACAGGTAATTTGTGTACTAAACTTGCATATACGCTTGTATTATCGACAATATTACAATAATCATCTGGCCATGCCTCTCATCTTGTAGGTGGCTAGCCAAGAGACATATGGAACCTTAGGTGCAATTGTAAAGAGTAAAACTGGTATCAGACAGGTTGGTTTCCTAACAAACCGGCATGTTGCAGTTGATTTAGACTACCCAAGCCAGAAGATGTTTCATCCATTGCCACCTAGCCTCGGACCCGGAGTCTACTTAGGTGCAGTGGAAAGAGCAACTTCATTCATTACCGATGACCTTTGGTATGGCATTTTCGCTGGAACTAACCCAGGTAGCCTAGTAACAATGTATAGAGTTAACTCTGATGTATAATGGCGTAGCACGATTTTAATTATCGGTTTCTCTCTTTCTGCAGAAACATTTGTTCGAGCTGATGGAGCCTTCATTCCATTTGCCGAGGACTTCAATACGAACAATGTAACCACAACTGTCAAAGGGATTGGTGAGATTGGTGATATCCATGCTACTGATCTACAGTCTCCAGTTAACAGTCTAATAGGAAGAAAAGTTGTCAAAGTTGGAAGAAGCTCGGGTTTGACCACTGGGACCATAATGGCTTACGCGTTGGAATACAATGACGAGAAAGGAATTTGTTTCCTAACCGATTTTCTTGTTGTTGGTGAAAACCAGCAGACTTTTGATCTTGAGGGTGATAGTGGAAGCCTTATTCTGTTGGCTGCGGGCGATGAGAAGAACGAGAAACCGCGACCTGTTGGAATCATATGGGGAGGAACAGCAAACAGGGGACGGTTGAAGCTAAAAGTGGGGGAACAACCTGAGAATTGGACAAGTGGAGTTGATCTTGGCAGAGTTCTTAATCTTCTTGAGCTTGATCTCATTACTTCCAATGAGGGTCTTCAAGGTCTGTGTTATTACTTAGAGTCTTTTTGCAGTACTTTTAGTATACACTGTTTCCTACAAAGTCTCTTTTGCTGAGTGCAGCTGCGGTGCTGGAACAGAGAAACGGTATTATGTGTGCTGCGGTTGATTCCACCGTCGTGGAATCATCTCCTGGTGTGTGCAATATTTCCAGGTGTAAAACGGGTGAGAACTTTGAGCCTATTAACTTGAATGTCCAGCAAGTTCTTATAGAAGACGACAACTCAAACATTCACCCAGAGTTCCAAATAGAAGACGTGTTAGAATCAGTGGCTGTGATCGAAGAACACCAGTTCATTCCAAGTTCAAGCAACAACGGATCCGCACTTCATCAGAAACCTAATGGACCAGAGAATCTCGAATCCAAGAACCTGTCTTCGCTTAAGACTAGTAGCTCAGGTGATGAGATAGGCTTTTCTTTGCAGTTAGGTGAGTCAGATACAAAGAAAAGAAAGCGAACTGATTCACCAGATGGTTCTCAAGAAGATGAAGAGTGAGGGTTATGCTCATGAGACTTCATAACATACCAGAGGAGTCAATAGTAACATCACTATTATTTTTCCACTGCATTTTTTCTCCAGAGGAAAGATATTCAGAATAGCATATTTGTAATGGCTAATGCCAAGGGATAGTCAAACGTTATGAGCATATATGTGTTGGTGATTTTATGAACACCTATAATTTTGTTGTACCTTAAGAACATCTGGGAGCATAAGCAATTGCAATGAAACCTCCCAGAAGGAATTGTTATAAGTGTAAGTAGATACAGCCCTATGGATTAATTGGATTACAAAAACGCTCACAAGACGAAGAATGCCTAGTCGCTAGTCCGTAGATACAGTTGGCCAGCCTTGGTCAGCTTGAAACTTTACAAATTCAGCGAGAAGCTTGATTTCTTCGTCCTGCAACCGCGGTCCAAAGGTACATTGTCCTCTCGGTGTGCATTTCTCACCAAATCCCTGAAGTAAATCATCAGACATACTTCAGATCATCTAGCTAAGTGGAAGACAATTCTCAGTTTTATACAAGGAATTTCTTCAAGGAGATCTCACCGGCATTCTTCCCTTTCCAAAGTAGGTAACACGATATATTTCTTCCTCAGTATCAACTCCATTTCTGTAGAAAAGTAAATAAACCATTGCAAATCTTAAGAGATAACGATCTGTGTAACCGATTTTTCCTGTCAGAATATTATAGATGCACACAGCACACAGTTCTTTGAGTGTCCAGCATAAGTTATATTACCTTTCGAGGTCTTTTGTGAAAAGCGTTGCACCCTGGAAAAGTGGAAAGATATGAGCTAATTGACTCGAAGGTAATGAAAGATGACATGAGAAGAGAATCAAGAATGGTTTTTAGCTCACAGGTTGAATAATGTTTCCACCTGTATCATGACACCCGATACAAGCTCTATTAAACAATGTAGCTCCTCTCTGTATATCCAAAGTCTGCCCAAGAGATTCTACACCACAATACCCATAAAAGCAAGAAACTTTCATAAACACATTCAAAACATACTTCAGTTCCAATAGCAATTCAACGATACATTGATTACATCGTTGTTTCCAGTTACAGAATCCAGATTCCATATCAGTAGTTCCAACAAGAAAACATTCTTGAATAAAACAACAAATTCAGACAGAAATTTCTCAAAATCCTCTTCATTTTTCACAAGCAATGGGTGAGACAAGTGTTCTACAAAAATACTCTGTTAACTTATAACTATACGAATTCCTTAAAGTGAAGAGCTATTCTGTAATATTTCAATCTAAGTGCAAATACTCTAAAGGTAGAAGCTTTTGGTCGGAGGAAACAAGGGTTTACCTGGAGGGAAACAGATGGGTGAAACAGCAAGTAAAACCGCCGTGAGTGGCGGAGCTAACTTCTTTAACAGAAAGTCCAAATCTTTGTTGTGGTTTAGAGAAATTGGGTTTTTCAGTTCTTTTCCTCTTCCATTGACCTTTCGAACAATAGATACAAACTCACGTTCATGTATGAAACCATTATCTTAACAAAATGTTTACATAGAGAGAAAGAAATAGAGAACCTGTTGGGAGGAACAAAAAAGGTTGGAGGTGAAAGAAGAGGCACCAGAGAGAACAAGTCTCATCTCAAAGAATTTTTTTTTTTTTCCTTTTAACTGTTTGATATTATCCATTGCACTCTCTGTTTGATATATTATCTTTAAAGTAATAAATTGTGTCCCACAGGTTTGGATGTCCGAACAAATGTTAAAAAATCAAACAGATTATTATTAACATTGCATAATAGTAACTATCTATTCAGAATTTTACTAGGTAAATTGACCTCCCTATCATCACTAGAGTTCTTCCCTTGGGCTTCCATGTTGCCTCCGCTGCTTCTGCGAGAGAGAAACATAGTCTGAGAATTTTCCTCAAGCTTGTCCATATCAGCGAAGGTATCCTCTGGAAATAATTCGGGTATGAAAGTATCTTCTTCAACGTCAACATCGAACTCCATATTGTCCCATTGCTCCATGTCCTCCTCCTTAACCACCATGGCCGCATAAGGAGGAGAAGCAGGGGAGGAAGGCAAATGGGATTTATCCGGTCCTTCTTTGTCTTGGGAGACTGTCGATGAGGCAGAAGTAGTTACATCTGAGCATTTGGAGGAAGAGGAACGAGTGGAGCCGGCAAGAGTATTGCGTAGAGTGGGGAATGGATGGTTATGCTCAGAGATGTAAGTAATTACTGAAACATTTGGATCAGTGCGGCTACGTTCGACTTGTTTCCTAGCAAAACAACCTTTCGAGCTGGCACATCTATAGTAACTCCTGAGAAGTAAAAAGCAAAGACTTAATTAATCCTTAAGTAAACATCAAAGATTTGTGTATATATATAGTGTACCTTGGATAAGGAGAACTTTTGATGGGTTTTTGACCATACTTTCGCCAAACCCATAGGTCACTGGACCGGCTGCCTCGATCCACTACGCAAACCACTCTCTTTTCCTTGTTGTTCCTGCATCCACCGTCAATAAAAACTCATTTTAAACAATCTACAAAATGTATGATATACTACAAAAAGTAATCTAAAAACTAAGCAACCTACTTTCGGCGACTCTTTGAACGAGTGATCTCGATTTCCTTTGTTGCGATCATGGAACTCTGAATATTGTCGACTAATTTGTCAGTCTTCTTTGATTCTGTATGGAGGATTTCTTTACCCATTTGTCGTAGCAAATAGTGCATCACTATTTCCCCATTGGAAGATACACGTATGAGAGACCTATAGGCTAAGACCTTGAGCCCATAACTAACGTCCATGTCAATAATGTTAGCAATAAGTGGTGCTACCAAACCAACATCCTCGTCATTGAACAAACCCGCTATGTAAAGAAACAAAGCTTTATATATCTCCTGTAAACCAGCATATCTGACTCTCAATACTTCTTCATCTTCATTACCAGAAACCTCCATCGGATCCAAGGACAAAACTGGTGATATATTCTCGATACTTGTATTGCAGTTTACAGCAGTTATTAAACGGACTCCACATCTTGTCACTGTGCAACTATCATTTAGAGGCTTTCTCTGTTTATTGACAGGAAAGAACTCAAAAACAACTAAATCAGCCCAGATATCGGGGTCATTTCCTTCATCGGTATCTGGACGCATGTTGACATCAAAGAAGACAAACGTATGATCCCTTTCAACAGCTTTCCCTAAAGCCCAACAATGCAAATTTATTTCTCTCCTATGAGAGTGGCCTTCCTTGTTTTTCCATTTGCAAACACAACTAATGCCAAAATCAGTATCATCACAGTAACCCTCGGAAAATGCGACTTGCACCAGCATAGCAAAGCCCACAAGTGTGTTCCTCCAAGAAGGATCTAGTCGTGTCATTGAAGAAGATCCTGGTTGCAGATCAAGTTTGGAATTTTGATTCGCATGTGAGGGCGCACAGAAGCTGAAAGCCAAAGTTTTGTTGAGTTCCTGTTGCAATAATACATGATAAGTCAGATATGATATATGAAGGACCGGGCTAGATGTACATAGCAGGATGTAGTATTACCTGCTGACTGTCACGACTCGAACGCTGCACAGTCTTTTGAGAAAAGCCTGTGACATGACGCTCTCTTGGTATGTGTTTTGCAATCACATTAGCCATCGCCTGCACTAAAAAATCGTTGACCACTTGTGGAGATAGATCGAAACAATTACTAAATGTGTAATGCACAGGAAGCTTCTTGAAGTCCAAACGAATTGATTTGAGAGAGACACAACCATGGGCATTAAAGAATTCTAGACTTTGAGGAAGTTGTGGCACTTGTCTTACTGCAGTGCCAACAAGATATAACTCTTTCAGGTTCCGTGGGAAACCCTGGATAGTCTCGAGCTCTGAGCAACCAGAAAGATCAAGGGCTTTGAGAAGTTCTAAATTAACCATGTTTGGCAGACTTCGCAAACGAGAACAATCATTCAGCTCCAAGCAACTAAGCTTGCCAGGATTTTGGTAAGATGTGCTAATTTTCATCAGGCTTGTTAAAGGTTTGAGATCACTTTGCTCAAGGTTTGAGACACCTGAAAGACCCGGGATTTCAGCTAGAAGATTCAAAAGCTCTCTGTAGTTTGGCTTAACAATGGAAAGTGGTAATTCTATTATACCAGTCCCCTGTAGATTCAGTGTCTCAATATTTGGGGGAATTTCTGGGAAACTTTTGATCTCTGTGCAACCTGAGAGATTTACAACTCGTAAATGTAGCAATTGACCGGTGGCTGGGAAACTCTGCAGTCTTGTACAGCCTTGGAGATCAACTACCTCAAGATTTTGAGCTTTTAAAAGATCGTCAATATCAACTAGTTGTTGGGAATGACAAAGCCTGATTGTCTTCAACATCTCCAGGTCCTACGAAAAAAAATGTCAAAAAAAGAATTACAAAATCTGTCTTTGAGTATAGATAACGGCGAAAAACGCATATTTGAGATTGCTTACCTTGGTTCCACCCCAAAGTTTCTTAAGTTGGCTGTACGGCATGTTGATTTCAACAAGGTGTATAGGATCAAAATTTTGAGGCAGAAACTGCAGAGGATAGTTCTCCCAATGCAGGAGTCTTAGCACATTAGGAAGAGAACTGAGAGAGCCTTTGAGGAAATTGTTTACATGATGGACTTCAGGATTGGAACTGTAAATCTTGAACAATCTAAGGTTCAACATATTATCAAAGGCAACATGCTTAATATCAAAACTTAAGTTTGATGTGTCCAGAAACATGCCTTCGATCTCTTCAGGGACCTGAAAGAATATTGGAAGTGGATTATAGTAGGATGTTGGCTCATAAAATAGGTTCAATATAAAACTATTAAATGATAACAGACCTGAGCACGTTCAAAAGTTGTTTTTTGTTCTTCATTTTCGTTTTGTTCCTTATCTTCTAATAAATATTTGATGCTGCAAGGTTCCCACAGTCTGCTGCGCCTCTTAGTCTGTCTTGTTTCTCTATTTATTATTTGTCGGCCAACATCTTGGATCAAGTTATGCATCCGCACTCGGTTTTCTGAAATAGTCACCAGACTCTTCTCCACAAGAACATCAATTCCAACATGTGGAAAGAAACCACAACCCTCAAGCAGTTGCATCACGTAGTCAACATTTTCTCCCTGGAAGAAACAAGCTATGTCCAAAAAAATGTTTTTTTCCCTGTCATTGAGTGTGTCATACGAGCTCTTGATTGCATCAACAAAAATAGCTGGAGGACATTCCTTGAGTTTGAGGAATGCTATCTCCATTTCTGGTGGTCTTTTCTTCCCCATCAGTTCTCTGCCATAGAGATTGAGAGCTAATGGATGGCCATTAGCATATTTAATAACTTTCATTGACACCTCGTGGAGATTCTGCTCTGCCATATCGTCTATAGACGCACACAAAGAGAAGAGTTGAAGAGCCTCTTTCTCATTTAAACCCTGAACCTCGTATATTTGATTGACTCGACAAAGGCGAAACACCGATTTATCTTTGGAGGTTATGATGATTAGACTTTTGGGACCAAACCAGTCAAACCCTCCAAGAAAAGACTCCACAACCAGAGGACTGCGGACATCATCAAGAACAACAAGAACCCTCTTATTGTTTAATCTATCCCTAAGCAAGCTCAATTTCGTAACGGTACCACTAGCACCAGCATTTTCTTTCAAAAACTGTTCCTCCAGCAAACAATAAACACCCTTCTCTTGAATAGCTTTGGTGTAGTCTTCAATAAAGCAATGAGCATCAAACTCACCAGACATTTGGTCAAAGACTGCTTTAGCAAGTGTAGTCTTGCCTATGCCAGGCATACCCCAAATTCCAACACAACGGATGTCCAACGGTTGCTTGTTAATCATTTTCTCAATCTCCAGCAGCTTCGAATATATTCCAATTCGTTCCATATAAAAGAGCTTCTCATACACATCTCTAACAGTCTCTTTTACAAGCTGGGAGTCACTACATTCTTTCCTGCGTCATATTTGTTCAAGAAAAAGAAATGCACTTCATAGAAACACTACACATAAACTTGAAACTGAAATTGTAATGCACTTTTTAAGATTTAGAGCTTATGATCTCAGTTTTAACTCTGTTAGGTATTAACATGACTACACATGAACTTCAATGGAAGAATTCACTGATCAACACAAACAAGGTAGTGAAAGACACTTGCTCTGCGATTCATATATAACTGTGAATAGCTTCACAGAAGAAGATAGTTTATGAATACCTGGAATGGTGTACTGATGAGAATCCTTTCGAATCCAGCGCGCTAAGCCATTCGGTCTCTGATGATCTGACACCGTACAACACCGGAACCACCACTTGATCTTTGTTCTTCTGGCAATCGAGAACCTTCACGAGCTTGTCAAGAGATACCGTACGGTTTCCTGGTAAAATCATAACAGAAACCCTAGCTCTCTCGACCATTGATTGAGACTCGTTGGAAAGCGAATCATCGCTATCGATGAAGACATCGTTTACACCTTTTCGCTGGAGAGCTTTGGAGAGGTGGCTGACGAAGGAGTATCGTACCTCCTCTATGCAGCTGATGTAGACGATTTGCTCACTCTCGGTCATTATTTTAGAAACTGTGCGTCTGGGTCGCACCCGAAACCAACTCTCTAAAACGATTGTGGTCCCTAAGCACTGAAGTTGGCCAATGGTAGTCGCACTCCATTCTCAAGTCAACCATTCTCAAACAGTTGTTGAGGGAGAAGGAGAACCACTCAATTCCTAGCTAAAAACGTCAACAGTTGGAAAAGTAAACTTATTAGATGATTCAACTTGCAAATTGTCTGCCTTGTCTCCCATGGCGGCCTCCTCTTCCTCCACCGGTCTCCCACCACAACATCAAGTATTCATCAATTTCCGTGGAGAAGATTTACGACTCGGATTCGTAAGCCATCTAGTAGAAGCTTTAGAAAACGATAACATAAAAGTCTTCATCGACAACTACGCAGACAAAGGCGAACCTTTAGAAACACTTTTAACCAAGATACATGACTCCAAAATCGCTCTAGCTATCTTCTCCGGGAAGTACACTGAATCAACATGGTGCTTGAGAGAGCTAGCGATGATAAAAGATTGTGTGGAGAAAGGTAAACTTGTTGCTATTCCTATCTTCTACAAGGTAGATCCATCCACTGTTAGAGGTGTTAGAGGGCAGTTCGGTGATGCTTTTAGAGATCTTGAGGAACGTGATGTGATTAAGAAGAAAGAGTGGAAACAAGCTTTGAAGTGGATTCCTGGCTTAATTGGTATCACTGTTCACGATAAAAGGTAGCTGCTTTTGCTCTATTGGTTTGAGTATTAACCCAAAAGCTTGAACCTTTAGTGATTACAATTGTTAGATAAGTTTAGGAACCTTTCATGGTCATGATCTTATTTTCCTCATTTGAGTGAATTAACCAAAAGCTTGACCCTTTAGTATTAGAGTTGCTAGATAAGTTTAGGAACCTTTCATGGGAATCTAGGAAAGTCATGTTGATCTTATTTTTCTCATTTGTATTGTAGTCCTGAGAGTGAAATACTCAACGAAATCGTTAAGGAGGTTAAGAAAGTGTTGAAGAAAGTTTCATTGGAGGGAAGCCAAAAGGTGGTCTCTGTGGATCCATCACAAAGTATTGACACTCTAAGTTCGGTAGGAGGTGAAAAGGATAAGACTTTTGGAATCAAACAACGGTTGAAGGAGTTGGAAGAGAAGTTGGATCTTGTTAAATACAAGGGAACTCGTGTCATTGGAGTTGTTGGGATGCCTGGAATTGGCAAAACCACACTGGTGAAAGAGCTCTATAAGACCTGGCAGGGCAAGTTTTCGAGGTATGCGTTGATCGATCAAATCCGTGGGAAGTCAAATAACTTCAGGTTAGAGTGCTTGCCTACTTTGCTTTTAGAGAAGCTACTACCGGAGTTGAATAATCCTCAACTAGATAGTATTGAAGAACCATACAAAACTCATAAGGGTCTACTGCGTGAACGCAAAGTTCTCGTCGTCCTTGATGATGTTAGTAGAAGGGAACAAATATATGCTCTTCTTGGGAAATATGATCTTCACAGTAAACATGAGTGGATCAAAGATGGCAGCAGGATCATCATTGCAACGAACGATATCTCCTCATTGAAGGGTCTCGTTCATGACACTTATGTGGTTCGGCAATTAAACCACAGAGACGGCTTACAACTTTTTCGCTATCACGCCTTTCATTATGATCAAGCCACTCCTCCAAAGGTGGATTTCATGAAGCTTTCTGATGAGTTTGTGCATTATGCTAGAGGCCATCCACTAGCTCTCAAAATATTGGGTAGAGAGCTTTATGAGAAAAATATGAAGCATTGGGAAACAAAACTGATAATACTTGCTCAAAGTCCCACCACTTATATTGGAGAAGTCGTGCAAGTAAGTTATGATGAATTGAGTTTGGCGCAGAAAGATGCATTTCTCGACATAGCTTGTTTCAGATCACAGGATGTGGATTATGTAGAAAGTTTACTGGTTTCGTCTGACCCTGGATCTGCTGAAGCAATAAAAGCTCTCAAGAATAAGTTCTTGATTGATACATGTGACGGCCGTGTGGAGATGCATGATCTACTGTATAGATTTTCTAGGGAACTTGATCTTAAAGCATCCACTCAAGGTGGTAGCAAACAACGAAGGTTATGGGTCCGTCAAGACATAATTAATGTACAGCAGAAAACAATGGTGAAAGTAGAAGTTCCTCTATATTTTTATTGATCAAAGCTCACATTGTTTTTCTCTTCGCTAATATTGTTCTGTTATTGTTGTTATATATTATTAACAGGGAGCTGCAAATGTTAGAGGTATTTTCCTAGATTTGTCTGAAGTGAAGGTTGAAACAAGCTTAGACCGTGAACACTTCAAGAATATGCGCAATCTCCGGTATCTCAAGTTATACAATTCACATTGCCCTCACGAATGTCTAACCAATAATAAGATAAACATGCCTGATGGACTTGAGCTACCATTGAAAGAGGTTCGATGCCTTCACTGGCTGAAATTCCCATTAGAGGAACTTCCAAACGATTTTGACCCGATTAATCTCGTCGACCTTAAGCTGCCATACAGTGAGATTGAACGACTTTGGGATGGTGTTAAGGTGTGTCTCTTTATAAAATGTTTTGTTGCCTTTTTGCGTTAAATGAACCTGTGTAGCTTTTCTAACTAGTTGCTAAAAAAAATACTGTTCAGGATACACCAGTCTTAAAATGGGTCGATCTCAATCACTCAAGTAAGTTGTGCAGCTTGTCAGGATTATCAAAGGCTCAAAATCTTCAAAGACTGAACCTTGAAGGGTGCACAAGTCTTGAATCTCTTCGAGATGTGAATTTGACGTCTTTGAAAACTCTCACCCTCAGCAACTGCTCAAACTTCAAGGAATTTCCATTGATTCCAGAAAATTTAAAAGCTTTATACTTGGACGGGACATCGATAAGTCAACTTCCTGACAACGTGGGGAACCTCAAAAGACTTGTCTTATTGAATATGAAGGACTGCAAAGTGCTGGAGACTATCCCTACCTGTGTTAGTGAGCTGAAAACTCTTCAAAAACTTGTACTTTCAGGTTGTTCAAAGCTCAAGGAATTTCCAGAAATCAACAAGAGCTCTTTAAAAATTTTACTTCTAGATGGGACATCCATCAAAACGATGCCGCAGTTACCCTCAGTACAGTATTTATGCTTAAGCAGAAATGATCATCTCATCTACCTTCCAGCTGGCATCAATCAAGTTTCTCAGTTAACACGGCTGGATTTGAAGTATTGTACGAAGCTTACATATGTTCCAGAGTTGCCACCAACTCTCCAGTACTTAGATGCACATGGCTGTAGCTCACTGAAGAATGTTGCAAAACCACTGGCCCGTATCATGTCAACCGTGCAGAACCATTACACTTTCAATTTCACCAACTGTGGTAACCTGGAGCAAGCTGCAAAGGAGGAAATCACATCGTATGCTCAAAGAAAATGTCAGTTGCTGTCAGATGCACGTAAACACTACAATGAGGTTTCTCTCAATATTCTAACTCTATCTCCTGTCGCTCTCTGAACCTGTCTCTGATTCTTATATTTCAGGAAACTCCACAAAAATGATTTTCTTTATAATTTGTCAGGGTTCAGAGGCTTTGTTCAGCACTTGCTTTCCTGGATGTGAGGTGCCTTCGTGGTTTGGTCATGAAGCGGTTGGATCTCTGTTGCAAAGAAAACTCCTCCCACATTGGCATGACAAGAGGCTTTCTGGAATAGCTCTATGTGCTGTAGTCTCATTTCCTGACAGCCAAGATCAACTCAGCTGCTTCTCGGTGACATGCACCTTTAAAATAAAAGCTGAAGACAAGTCTTGGGTCCCCTTTACTTGCCCGGTAGGAATTTGGACTAGAGAGGGAAACAAGAAAGACAGGATTGAGTCGGATCATGTTTTCATAGCCTACATTAGTAGCCCACATTCAATAAGGTGTCTCGAAGAGAAGAACTCTGATAAATGCAATTTTAGTGAAGCCTCCCTTGAGTTTACGGTGACAAGTGATACAAGTGGTATTGGAGTATTCAAGGTTTTGAAGTGTGGATTGAGTTTGGTGTATGAAAATGACAAAAACAAAAACAGTTCTCTTGAGGCAAAGTATGATGTTCCTGTTGAAGTGAGCTTTCAAGAACCAGAACACGGGATAATGGAGGAGGAGAGATATATAAACAAAAGAAGAAGTGATGATAGACGACCAAAAAAGAAGAGGAAGACAAAAAGGGATGATATTATGATAATATCCACTGTCACTCAAACTTGTGTTCCAAGTGTAAATGCAAGAATAGAAGATAAAGTCACTGGTTAAGCAAATGGTTGAAAAATCTCCAAGGTGGGATGAATATGGTTCAGGTGAACCAGATTCTTACAAAACACGCTACCTAGTATTTAAGATGATCCTGTACTGGTAAATTTTGGTTCATGGTGGTGTATCATCAGAGAGGGATACTTTGGTGGAGCAAATCCTTCTGGAGCAATTGGTGTTCTTTTTGCTCTGTGTGCAAAGCTAAATGTGTCAACCAAAATCGCCTCTGTTATCTTCAAGCCAAAGGATTTGGCAGAGTGATTTTGGTATACAAAAGCTTCTCTTTTACCATCACTTTATTTTCTTGTGAGTTCGGTGGTTCACTTCACGAGACGTCCTGACAAGTATCAAGTTACAGAGCAGAAAGGTAATCTGTTATAGAGACTTTCAGATTCTTGTTTGATTATATTTCGGCTATGGCTCTAGTCTTTTCAGCTCTCTGTAAGACTCTTTTTTACTGTTGAATAAATAAATTTTAATTTCCAGAATTCTCTTTCTCACATTAAGAATCTGAGATGGTTATCTTTTCGAGGAATGTTCTAACCCCTCTTATTCTGTCGAGTCCTGCAATCTTCGTCTGAAGTCTAGCTTGACTATCACCTTTCAGCCTTGAGACTGTTGTACCAGGTAATGTTGATCCCTCTGTTGCTTGACTATTTTCTATGTTTAACAGAATGATTCTGCGTATGAATCAAACCTCCCTTTTTCCTTTTCTATTTCAATTTCTGGACTATTATGTGATGATTTGCAACTTTCCATATATAGAAATAGAAAGAGATATAAGAGTTCAAAGGGGTTTATGCTATTACTAGAGAACCTGTTCTTGACTGTTGTTACAGTTAAACCATTGTTGTTTCCCTGTAACAACTGTTTCTGTTCCCCTGCTTTGAATTTAGAGGCATTGAGGAAATATCCATTTTAATATACAATCATTTTACGATGGTTTAGAGTTATTTGTATACACAAAGTGTTTAAAGACCTCCCCAATTCAAAAAGTCTTTCCGTAGATTAATCAGAAAATCAGTGTCACACTTTTCTTAAATTGTGTTTGAAACTAATCAAATAAACAATCTGTTGGTGTTTCAATCTCTAACACTTAAAAAACTAATGTTATATAATATAGTCATTGGTTGATTACATATTCTTTTTTTAAGAGAAGCAAGATGATTAGTAGTTTTATTGTAGGGTTTATACAAAGTTGTTTTGAGTAGCATTTTTTTTTGTTAATATTTATGCTATAGATTGAAACAAGATACATGAAAAAAATAATTTAAATATAAAATTATCAATTCGTCATGGAGCCTATTCCATCAACAATTTGTCACTTTGTTTTTCAATGTACCCACTGAACACTCCGGTAACAAAAGACGCTAGCTAATAGCTATGATATTGGCTAAAATAAACATTAAGCAAGAGTCACAAGCTAGATCTAAACTGGATTTAAGAACGTTTTTACGGCATATATTTATTTTTTAAAAATTTTGAAGTTAGAGTTGAACTGTTTGTCGCGAAAGTTTCGATTTAACATATTATATATTAATATTTTACAAAATTTATGGTAACAGAAAATAGGAAAAAGGTTATAATACTTATAATTTTAGATTTTACAGGAAAAATCTGCATTTATTGAAAATTGAGGATAAAACTGTAAAAATAAATGAGTTAGAAGGTTATTTTTATAAAAAAAACCCATTTTAAAAACATAACAATACGAAAACAAGAAAGTACAGACTCTGACTTACAGGAAAAAAAAAATTACAAACTTTAAACCATAATAGAGGTTATATAAATATAGTTAACAGAAATTAGATCCAATATGCTTTGGTTTTGTGCCTTACTGCGCTGGACGAATTGCAAAGCCTTTGACAACAAGACCACTCTTCCTCTCAGTGTTCAAAAGCTGATACATCGAGAAAAAGATCTTTGCGTCCTCTTTCTCTTGCGGTGCCTCAAAGTCTCCAACAGGAATATCCACCCAATTTTCTCCTATGTATTCGTCCAAACACAATTTCTTCGCTTTCACATTAGCGGCTTCATCACTCATAACCACCTTCAGCGTCAGGGTCACTTCATTCTTCCACCCCAAAGATGTGTCATCTAGGCTCACAATAAACACCACCTCGTACTTTTTCCCTGGTATCAATTTTCTCGTGTGAAAATCTCCACTTATTTTTATCAAGGCGTGAGTGTTAATCATCGTTGCAATTTCGATGTCTGCTTTGCTGAAAAAATTACATGAAAGTTTCATTATTACAAGAAATTATGTTAAAAAAAAATATATATATATATATATGTAAAATGATTACACATCATATATCTTGTGTTGAATTTTCATGAAATAATTTTTGAAAATATAGTACTCCCAGTTGAAGTAAAAAAAAAGAAAAAAGCATCTTTTTCCAGTGAATAAATTCTTACTGTGGTCTGTCATAGATAGCACTCCAGGTCCATTTTTCAGGATTATCAGAGTGAGCAATGGTAAGTCTCCTTGCAGGGACCAGAAATCCTCCTTTTGAATTCGATTCTACCTTTGGGTTTCCCTTCATCGCGATTTGCCACAGCGCTTTTTGAATCTCGAGAATCATTTCATTCATGAACTCTCTTTCGTTCCTATCACTGTCAAACAATACGAGTGAGACATGTGAATAAACTTTTTTCTATTACTTGGTTCCGTGTTCTACGTATACATTCTCTCAGGCCAAACAGCTACATACTTTGGTCATACCAAGAACATAATATTCTAGATGTATCTATGTAACGAACAGAGGTTAGTATAGATTTTCACTCTTGAATAACGAAGCAAAAGATAAGAGATCAACCTTTTTTCTGCCAATCTCAGGCCCTTTAGTTTAGGAATAGACTCTAAAGCTTCTTGCCATTTTTGAGTTCTTTCAGGATCATTTTTATATTTCTCCTTTAGAACCCTGAAAGTATCGCCAAAACCTCCTTTGAGTTCTAACACGGAGGAAGGTGCAAGTTTGTAGAAGATGGGAATCGCATTGAGACCGCCTTGATTAATGCAGTCCTTGATCTCGGCCAGCTCATCTAAGCACCATTCCGAACTTGTGTAGTCCTTAGAAAAGATCACCACCGCAACCCTTGACTCTTGGATCCTCACAAAAAGGTTAACCAGATCTGTGCCCACCACTTCGTCCTTGTCTATGAAAACGTTTATGTTCGCTTCTCTCATGGCAGGCTCAAGAAAGCTTAGGAAGCCGTTACGCAGATCTTTTCCTCGGAAGTTGATGAACACTTGAGGTCCCGTTGGGGTGGGTCTCACAGAAGAAGAAGCAGCCATAAGAGAGCTTTTTCTTTTGAGGTAAGAGATTTTGTTTTTATTGATTGTTCTTTGACCTTTAGTGTTTTCTCAAGATGATTTGAATGTTAAAGCTAATCACACGTCCTTATATAGATTTAAATGCATGAAATAATGTAACATCTAACTTTTCAACATGTAATTTGTTAATTACTTAATGATATAGATCACAAAACTATGTAGTTTTTATTTGAATTAGTCTTTTAATCATATCGAAATCCTCCGGTCAAGACCGAGTATTTTCTAAATAACTAATTGTGTAACGTATGTAGTTTTTATTTATTAAAAAACTAGTAACGTATGGAAGTTGGTTAACACTTACAGATACATCAAATAAGAGTTTTAGTTAAGACGTCGATCAACATGTATAAACTAAAGTAATTTAGTTTTTGTCAACGATCAACAAAACCAAATTCACTACCAAGGTGTGCATCTTTGATTGGTTTGCATGAGTCGTCCGCCAAAGTCCTTCCTCAAATTATAATCCAAGTCAACAGGACTTGCCTAGTTCATAAAGTCTTTCTATAGGTTCCTTTAATAAAATCAAATAACCAAATTAAAAAGCAAATTTTTAAGAACCAAATTATTAAAATCTCAAGTGTCAGATAAAAAACTGCAACTGCAAACGCGAACCATATTAAAATAAAATAATTGGACTTCTTCACACGGTGTGAATCACACCTTAATACGTCATTGAAACTGAGCTCTCGAACGCGGTCAGACCATAATCAAGTAGTGTAGTATGTCATTGCATAAACTACATCATTAAAAGATGTCATCGTCTATGGAAATTTTATGTTCTGATTATTTAATCGATTAGACTTCAGTAGAGTATACATATAACATATTAAAAAGCAAATTTTTAAGAACCAAATTATTAAAATAAAACTATATTATACAGTGACATTTTCACTATGCATCTTAAAGACATTTTAAAACAAACCCGTCGTTCAATTCATCATGTGAAAGGTCATTCCAGTGATCACAACTCTCACAATTATGATCATCGGATGGTTTATTTTCACGGACAATCCATAGTCGTATTATTATGAGACGGTTTTAGGTGAAAGTACTATTATTTCCTAAAACTGTGAATTGCGAAAACAAGGCTGGTTAGCCATTGCAAACCTTTATAAAACAAAGGACAATTGTACATTTCTAAAGACACTAAAATCTAACGTAGGTTTTGCGTTCACCCTCGGCTGCTAGCTAAATCTCTGAAACAAAAAGGGATAAAGAGAATGGATGTCATAAGAAAAAGGGGTTAACAATTTATATTGATCAGTCAATGTGGATCGTCCCAGCAATATTCGTTCAGAGGAATTGATCAGTAACAACAAAGCATGTAAATCAACAAAACATGTATATGAGTTGGCCAACTTTCATATACATGATTTTTTAACCATTAAATATTTTATGTGTGATTTTATATAAACAAATAATATTGTAAATTTGAATATCATAGTAATCATATATATATATATATATATATATCCTAATTGGTCAACTTGGCAATTCATTTTTAAAAAATAAAAATAAAATACTAATATTTATCACTAATTAACCCACAATACAACACATTTATTCATATATATTAATCCATTATTGAAAACTAAATTGTAACCATCATACTAATTGTGTATTAATTATATTCTTATTTACCCATTGTCATTCAAACAAATTAGAATTCTAACTCCTATACTTTAATTATTTATAAAATGTAACTTCCATCACTTTTCATTCTATAAATAATCATATACACATATAATATAGTATGCAACAAGCCGCAAGTATCAAGTATCGCGGCTAAACAACCTAGTTTTAACCTAAACCACACAAAATTTTATGTGAAACCTAAAGTATCACGTTATTTAATACAAATTTAATTTTGTTAAATTTAATGTGAAGATATGTGTATATATATATCACCAGTATAATAAGAGCAAAAAATGATGTGTCTATGTAAACTTTACTTGAAAGATTGGGAGCATCATTATTATCAAGTAGAAAAATTATAAAATTTTATCATAATTTCAAACAACAGTACCCAAAAAGAAAAAGGAAAAACAATTCACTTTAATAACCAAACAGAGCATCTATTTTTATTTTTATTTTAAACAGACTAGCGATTCATTTTTTTAAAAATACATATATTAAACAATAGGAATAATCATATATCCTTCGTTTGTACGCTTTAGTTCGTGGGACGTATTGCAACACCTTTGACGACGAGTCCCTTTTTCTTATACTTGTCTTCGTACTGATACATGGTGAAAATGATCGTTGCGGGAGTAGTTTTTGGCGGAACCACGAAAACTCCGGCCAAAATATCCACCCAGTTCTGGCCTATGTAATCGTTCAAGTTCTCTGTTCGATCCACCCGATCGTCGTCCCCATCGTGTTGTACCACCTTCAGCTTTAGATTCACTGGTTGCTCCCATCCACTAGCATTATTTTCTAATTTGACTACGAATACAGCCTCGTACTTAGCTCCTGGTGTTAGATTCTCCGTAGTTATTGTTCCCACTATTTTAAGCCAGTAAACTTTATTCAACGTCGCAATTTCAATTTCCGCAGAGCTGCAAACATAATTAAATCAAACATAGATGAGAAATAGAAAGGACCAGATAACAAATAAACATCTTTACAAAGAATAAAATATCGTAACTAGTTTCACGAAATTTGACCAAAATAACTTGATAAATTGTTGTAATTACTAAAAAGATGAGGGAACCCAAAACTAATTCTGTAAATTACACAAAACAATTTTTTTAAAAAAGTGGACCTAAATATCGATTTCTAGCTAGGTTTCATAAACTCTTATTTATTTTTATTTCAAATGAGAAAATGACATATATGTTATTTCTAGAATCCATTAAAAAATATTTTTTGAAAGGAAAAGTACTTTTGACCTCAAAAAATAATGATAAAAGAGATAAAATATTACTTTGGTGCCTCGTTGATGGTACTCCAAGTCCATTTTTGAGGTTTCTCAGAATGTGTGATGTCTAAATCCCTTGCAGGGACCATGGAAGGGACCACGGAACTTCCTTCCTGACTCGCTTCTCTTTCTGGCTTCCTTGCAGGGACCATGGAACCTCCTTGAGGATTCGCTTCTCCTTTCGGTTTCTTTGGAGGGACGATGGAAACTAATTTACGTTGCGCTTCTATTTCATTGTTTCTTCTCACAGCCATATTCTCCAGTAATTGTTGAATCTTGATGACCATTGAGTTTATGAAGTCATTATCGGTCCTCTCACTGCCATACCATACAAGTAAGAGATATCAAAAACAAACTGTTTATTATGTATATATATCTTTAGGCCAAAAGAACATAAAAATAACCTTTGTTCAGCCAAGGGCATGCCTATTGATCCCGGGATAGACTCTAATGCTTCCTTCCATTTCTGAGTTATTGGTAGCATGTGTCGATTATTGCGTTCCAGAGCCCTGAAATTATCGCCAAATTTTCCTTCAAGAAATTTTACAGCGGAAGGTTTAACTTTGTAGAAGATGGGAATCACTATGAGACGGCCTTGATCCTTGCGTTCCTTGATCTTGGCCAGCTCATTCAAGCACCTATGCGATCTTGTGAAATCCACGGAAAATATCACTAGCGCGAGCTCAGACTCTTCAATCCTCGTCAATAGGTTAGCCATTTCTGAGCCCAAAAACTCGTTCTCATCTATGAAGACGTTTATGTTCGCTTCTCTCAAGGCAGGGACAAGAAAGCTTATGAAGTGTTTGCGGACATCTGCTCCCCGGAAGCATATGAACACCTGAGGCCCCGTTGGGGTGGGTTTCACAACCGAGGAAGAAGAAGCCATGAGAGCTTTTTTTGAGAAATAAGAAGAGAGTTTTTGTTGATAATTGTTTGAGCTTCTGTTTTGTCAAGATGCTTTGGACGATAAACTAATCCAACAATCTTATATGCTTGATATACTTTTAATATGTATGTAATTTGGCAACATGTAGTTAATTATAACAGATTAGAGTTTATCTTGAAAATTTGAAATTGGTCCATTGACTTTATATCACTACAAGAAAACAGGTGATAAACGACTTACACGACAGTCGCATAGTAGTCGTAAAAAATGATAATACGACTAATCAGCGACTAACGACGTTAGTCATTATTACATTGTCGCTGAATGAGATAGTCGTGAATTAGTCGTTGATCGACGACTATATTACGACAATAACACAATCAGTAAACAATGATCGTTGTATAGTCGTATCATATTGGCGACTATTTAACGACCATAGCACGATTAATTGTCCTGTACGAAGCGTGTGAAACACGTGGTCGTATAATTGTTTCCGACGATTTGACGACTAATTCTATCAATGTAAGGAAATAATTCTCGTAGTCATATAATAGTCGTATAATGTTTTACGACTATTATACGTCTCGTGCACGATTATATTGTGACTAGGTATCTTAGTCGGATAATAATCGGTAATTAGTGTGACTATTAGACGACTATTTTACGTCTAATTTGCTACCTAAATACGACTACTGAGCGACTACTTGTTTTGTCCGAGTAAGAATTTGGTCATCGATTGTTGGGTTTCTTGTTTCATGTTTGTTGGTTATCGATTGTTGTTTTCTTGTTTCTTGTTTTCTCCTTTTTTATTTGAAATGCTAAAAAGATGAAAAGACTTGTATATATAGAAAATCAAGTACAAATACACATACAATTATCTTGTTTATT
>Ga0041059_1001018_pt1 | contig 22278 bp, 24 predicted proteins | sample AraColnosormetaG_FD_56232 | JGI IMG/M metagenome (GOLD analysis project Ga0041059, IMG submission 56232) | Arabidopsis roots microbial communities from North Carolina, USA - Col MF nosort | ecosystem: Host-associated > Plants > Roots > Unclassified | place: USA: North Carolina | collected... | reverse complement strand
TTTTTTTTTTTTAGTTATTAGATCAACAAGGTATGCATTCACTTTTTAACAATTCTTCTTATTCATGCAAGATGGAGAAACACGATAAAGAAATGCAGATATTGTTTTCCTTTAGTTATGGAACCTGACCTTGACATATTTTATTATTGCAAAAATTTATGGGGAAATTGATCGGATCCAATCGTTTATTGTCTCATCAAAATCATGGTTTCCTACCGAATTAATTTCTTGATTGTGTTGTAATACACATGTTGAATTCATTCCAAGGAACACTCTCAAGTTTTAATAGATTGTGGGGTTAGTTTTAAAATCTGCCACAACTGTATAATTATTAATCAACTCGATCTTTGTTTTGATGGTTTTTCAACATTTGATAGGCCAGTCGACATCTTAGTGTCTCCACTTCTTTTATTTTGAGTATAATGGTGAAAGCCACAACTAAGATATATTAACATCCGCAATGAGTTAATGTACTCACGATAGTTGAACTTTGTTTGGAAGCTCCTAACTCTCTGTTTTTTTTTTTTTTGATCAAGCGGAAGCTCCTAAATCCTATCTAGCTAAAAGACCATCATCTCCAATGTATGTTTTTTACTCTAGAATATAGTAATTCTAAAATAGAGTAGGGGTTTTCTCAAATGTATCATTTTATTATATTTTATTCTAAAAAGAATAGAGTAAACATTAGAGTTACTCCACATATATATAGAGTAATCATATCCTTTACTGTGTTTTAGAATGATGTATAGAGTGTGGAATTAAAAATGATTTTACTCTAATAAATATAGAGGGAAAATTTAAGTGGAGTTGAAGACACCCTAAGATATCTACAAAAAAAATGATTGTGTTAAAACTATAGAAATCTTCGTTGACATGTTGCGGAATATGGATGCTAGTGGTACAAGCCATAACCTATATCTTTGTATACAAGAAAACAGTTTTATGGAATGCTTTTGAAATCAAATCATATGAGTTTGGATTTAAGGGCCGTTCGCGGGTGAGAGCAAGCGACGGGCACAACTGCAAGAGCACCGTGGGAATATCCTGAATATTCCAAAGGCCATACCATATACATGGTTGCAGATCTGAAGGATCTAGGATTTAAACTTTTAGGGTAGTTGCATTAATAACGTGGACATCAAGGTTCTAGGATAGAATTTTGAATCAATCTTCGTCGACTTATTGTCAGACTACCATTATTTATCAACTACAACGTGCATTTACTATATAAAAAATAGTTTTCTAGATTATTAATATAGTGTAGTGAAGTCTTAAACGCAACAATATATAGAACAGAAACATCATCAATATAAAATTAAGCATGTTTAATTAAATGATACATCGTCGGAATTATTTTTTATGCATCGGATAAACGTGTACGCATGAGAATGAACGTTTGCGTCAACTTTATCCCAAACATAAAGAACTAAAGAAGGATTCATTATCCTTTGCACAAAAGAAAAGAAACAAGAAAAAAAAAATGATTCTTTTATCCATTAGAAAATAAAGAATTGAGCAGATTACACTATAATGCAATCCATATAATTTAGTCCTATACTTGTAATCATCAAATATATGTTAAGAAAATTAGGGATGGTTGAAGCTAGCCGTACTTAGATAATATAGTGGATGATATCATTGCCATAAATAAATTAGCAATGACTAACTAATGATGGTTTATTTCTAGAGTATTGGTCCAATGCCATAAAATGGTTTCAACTTAATAGTAATAATTACAAAATTTGAATTTAACTAGATTTCTCATTTCGATTTCTTAAATGGAGGAACAAATTGTAGATATGTCATATGTAATCTAATTTGTTCGTGCAGAGTTTTTGAGCAAAAAGTTATGCATGTGATTCTTGAATTAGTGAGAATTATTAAGGGCATCTCCATCAGTGAGATATTTTCTTGGTTTCTCAAAAAAGAAAGATATTAGTATTTTAATAAATATTAGTTATATAATTAAATTTTAACAATAAAATAATATTTGACCAATAAATGATATACAAGTGTTTTTATGGGTTTCTCAGAGTTTCTCACTTGAGAGACTAATTCTAGTCTCTCTCATACTTTTTGATTATATTTTATTTTTCTATTGAACAGTTTCTAAATGAGAAACCATTGATGGAGATGGTTAAACCACCAAAAAGTAAATAAGTTTGCACCAAAAAGAAAACTGTCAACCTCTCGGGACGCACCATGTGTGAGGGGAAAGAGAGTTTTCCTAAAAGACTTTGCAATGCTCAAATTAGAAAATAATAAAAAAGGGTTGGTTAAAGGAAAAAGCAAACGCATACAAAATGATTTGGATGTAAACAAGTGTGGATGTAAACAAGTGTGCAAGTGTTTGTGAGAATTTTGAAAGTTTCTTATTCTAGAGATAAATATTCTTCTTGAGAGAGATAATAAACTCAAGTTCAATCGCCTCTTTGAGTAAAGTTCATAGCTAAGTTTTGCAAGTCTTATGATTGCTAATGAGCTTAGTAATTAAATTGCTTTAGACATAAAGACATTCGGAACCGCTCTGCATGCCCTTGTGGGTTAACTAGTCAAATTCTACATTTAAATTCAAACTAAATCATAAATAAATTAATCATAAATTTTATAAATATTTGTATATTGATGTCGTTTACAAATTTTAGTGTTTTCTGTATGATTGATTATTCAAATTAATCTCTAAAGTTCGAGTTTTTGTTTGGTTAAAATAATTAAATAGTAAAGTAATAAGTATATTAAAGAGACAAATATAAAAAATATATAAATAAGTTGTTACTTTTTTAAGTCTATGTTTATTTTTCGAAAATTTAATTAATTTTGATATGAAACTTTCTTTAAAAATTGGACTATTCTACATACATTATAGCATTTGGAATAATGTATATACATTTATTAATTAAATTAGTTACATAAAAATACGCAAAAATAAAATAAAAATGAACTATTCATTTGACAGAGATCGTTAGTTTGAGTGGAAATGAATTTTAGATATCTAGTGACAGCATATACAGATAAATTATTAGAAGCTGGATCGAGCTTAAGAAAAATGTATGGACCTCTATCGAAATGTTTTTAAAAATCAATCAAAACAATCATCGGTGGTGGATGGTGGGGGGTTTGTGAACAATGGATGATGAAATGGTGGGCATGTGAACGGTGGATGGTAGTAACTTACATGGTGGATGGCTAAATCACGTATGGTGGATTGTATATTTTTGGATGGTGAATCGTTGAATGGTTGATTATGAATCCAATTTTTCTTCATTTGGTTTTTCTTTAAAAAATCTCATTTAGTAAATTGCGATGTTTTAAAAAGTGGTAGGGTTAAGCGGATGGTGATCAACGCCTAAAACAAATAATTGGAGTTTAAACTATTTTATGCGGTTAAGCATTTACAACATAAAAGGGATTTTTTTTTTTTTTTGACAAAAGGCTTCAATTAAACTTAAACCATAATCGGTACAATTGTTTTGAGGGCACATTTCGCGATAGCATCCGCTTCACGATTGTGATTTCTAGAGATGAAAGAAAAACTTGAGTGATGAAATTTAGAAGATAATTGCAGGATATCGTGGAAAATCCAGTGGAGTTCCAAAGGAGGATCCTTCGAGTTAATGGCTTCGATCAGTTGTTTTGAATCTGAAGCGATAGATAAAAGGTTATAAACATAATGTATAGATAAACGTTATACAAACATCCATTAGAAAAATAAAAATATTAAATCATTAACAAGAATTAGACCAAAATATTTACGTCGACGCGATTTTAGGCGGTTTAAGCTTTACACCAAAACATTTACGTCTACATTTATTTCTCACTTAAACCCAAAAATACATATTTCTCTAGTTATTTCAAAAATCAAAACTACCTACCGACATACTAAATTTTAAAACCTACCTATTTGACTAAACCACCCTTGTAAGAATCACTAGATGCCTTGATGCATGCACATCTAGAAACACATGTTTATGTTTATCCCTTGAATGGTGGAACTACCTTGTCAAAATTATGGAACGATAAATCTGTTTTGCTGAAAAAGCATTAAAGGTTAAACTTTCCACAGCACAAGAAGCAATAGTTATTAATCAAGGCCGTAATGTACGGAAACAATGAGTGATTGCATCATAACTGCAAAATGAATCTATGACATCATTCTCCTGCAAGTATAGTCGAACAAAGTCTGGAGTGTGCTTTTGGCTGATGCTTCATTAGGTAAGCTCAGAAGCCTAGAAACCCGAGAAAACCCAATATCATGTTTCATTGAAGAACTAGGCTCTAGTTCTGGTTCTTGTTGCTCTGGTTCAAGACCAAGTTGTTCCTGTTTTTGACTGGTTTTTGTCAGTGCCCATTGCATAGCCCATATTGCAAGGGGACGCATGTAAGTCAATGATCTATACTCATCAACCGTGTTCCAAGATTCAGGCGTCTGAAAGGAATACCTGTTTTAACACAGTATCAGTTACTATAGTCTATAGAGAGAAATAACAATATCAAGATCAAGCTTACCCGAGTCCGGTTTCAGACCAGGCAGCTTCATAGATACCACTTGCAGTCTGAAACGCCATTTCAACTAGACCTTCTTGGATCATTGTTGCAGACAGTGCATATGTAACACCGGACCATATCTCTCGTGATTGCATTGACGCTGTATCAACTTTCCCATTGGGATGCATCCCATTTACAGCTCCACGTTTCCCATCTTTAATCTTCATCACATTATAGTTATAAACTTTCTCCAAAGCAGTTCTTGCTTTGTCTTCATCTACTATAGGCAAAAGCCCTGATGCTCTCGCGTACCTGCAATTGTAATCATACCACATCAACACTTACTTCTAACAAAAAACCATAACACTTACTTCTTAAAGAAAAGTAGGGAACAAACCATTGACCAGCTAGTTGATCAGCTTGGATAGTTGAGCTATACTGACTTCCACTATTATCATAGTTAAAGTAAGATCCATTCCATAACTTCTTCTCATATACAACTTTTGCTTTCTGAAACTTAGACCAGAAATAATCCTGAGAGTTCTTGTCACCCACTACGCGTGCCAATGCAGATGCAGCTTGCAGTGCAGCCACCCAAAGTCCACCACAGTAAGCGCTTACACCAGACGCCGACCATGTATCGTAAGTCTGATCTGGAAATCCTTCGTTCTCAATCATTCCGTCGCCATCTTTGTCAAACTGAGCCATATATGCCATTGCAACATACACTGAGGGCCAGACCGCTGATGCAAACTTCTTATCGCCTGTGGCAACTACATCCCGGTACACCTGGAGGACAAATTTGGGGTTCAAATCTTTCCAACGATCCGTATTGTGAAGAGTATATCCATTAACTTCAAACCAAGGGTCATTAATGCCTAAGTCATGAGGAACTGCACCAAGAACCTTCCTCTGAACCCATTGTCCCTCACTAAGAGTTTTCACTTTAGTAGGATCGTGTAGCATCACTGCAGCAGCAAAGTCTCTTTGGATACTAAGTTCCAGTTTTGGAAACAGCATCACCAGTGCAAAAGATGCATAGAAATGAACATCGTAAGTGTTCCACATACGATATTCAATCCCTTCTAAGTAAAGGAAGTGCCCAATGTTCTCTTCTCCTTCTTCAAGTAATTTTGTGCCAAATGCAGAGTTTGACGTTGTTGATGCATGAAGTTCCTCAAGCGTAGAAGCCATCTTTTCAAGGACAGAGACAGCTGTATCATTCTGATGCGGTACATCGATATCGTTCTTTAGACCGAGTTGGGATTTATCAAGTGAGAACTTCTTTTCTCTGACTCCTGCCAAGCTATGTACTGGGGATGATCCATCTGTAAAACAATATGGACTAACATGAGAACATGGCGTCATAATGTCATGACGAAAGTAAATAGTATCATAAGAAATTTGTCCAAATCTACCTGTCCAAAGAGTTCCTCCTGAATTAAGGTAATAAAGCTCGTTGAAGAGAGTGACAGGGTACCTAAAAACACCAAACACCAAACACGTTTGTGATAACTTTATGAGAACTGATATGTCTTATAGAAGCTGAACAACAAGCCTTACCATGCAGGCAGTCTTTTGTCTTCAAGTATTGGTCTTTGCCAATCTTCTATCCAGGACTCCCATTGACTATGTCCTGTTCCATAAAATACTTGTCAGTGGAAGCTTCATTCTGAAGTGAACCAACAGGAAAATATATTTTAGGAGATTAGGTCTTTACCAAGAATAGCATCATGTGCAATTTGTGCTGCAGCATCACCATTATTGCCATAAAACTTTGTGTAACGCCTGAAAAGATTCTGTTTAATAGGTTGCCTTTAGCTATCACCATTCAGAAGAATCTGTAGAAAATCTTACCTAGAATATATTTTACCACTAGGAAACTGCACTTCAGGGCAGTCCCAAGCCAGAGAAAATGTGACAATGCGTGACTCTCCCGGTAGGACTGTTACAGAGGCTGCTACTGCTGCCCCAATGGATGAACCGTGATCTGACTGCATTGACGCCTCAGAAGCCTTTAAGTGATCGAAAGAACCATTCTGTAACAAATACAAGGGTGGATATCAAATCTCATGGTGAAGAATAATACAATTATATCCAAGGCCTCTTAACAAATGGAAGGATATATCAAACCTCTTTGACAGCCTGCCACATATCTTTTGCTGTGATTCCATCCTGCTTTCCAGACACTATGAAAAATGGGCAAGCTGAGACACTAACACCATCGGTGGCCTGAGCTGAAATTGCATATGACAATGATGGTAATCCGTTTGCTGTTCTGTATCAGAAAAAAATAGAGTAACAAAGTTTGAACAATCAGAGCCTGATACTTAACAGCCACAAAAGATTAGTTTCTTGTCTTAGTTTGGTGCTTTACGCAAAGAATATGGAAGAACTTACTTATGATGTAAGAGCACACCCTGAACTCCATCATTCATCCTATTATAATCATCAACATCACAAAGTTAAAAAACTTCCAAGTAACATGCGAGTTCATATAGTAAAGCCACAAATTCTTGGAGTAGAGAATTATAAGTATTTAATGTATACGTTATCTTGGAGTTGTAGTGGCCACCTGAGAACTCAGAGTCTCCTCCAACAGAATTCTGAACCAAAACAATATCATCATAAGTAGTATTGTGAAAGGAACAGTAAAACAAAAGCAAAACAATATGACTTCATTCAACGAGTATCTCACCGCCCAAGTGAAGAGCAATGTCACATCCGCGGTAGTGTTTCCGAGATTATGAAGCTGATGAATATATGTACAAACTCATCAGTAGTTCAGTACCATGGTAAGCTCCACAAAATAAAAACAAAAAAACAAAAACTAGACATACTGTGAAAGTGAAAACAGACACTGGAAAGCTGCTTTCTTTGTAGTTGTGAGGTATAAAGGGTGAAACTTGACGACAAACAATCCTAAGCTCTGGATCAGGTTCACCTATAGACCATCAAATATTAAAGTTTCAGGCTCCTACCATAGACACATCAATACTTACAAGTGTGAAGCTGTATTCAAAAGCATATATATTACCCTCATACATTGTCCAAGACCTCGGATATAAAGCATGGTATGTAGACTTGTCTCCTTTCAGATTCCAGTCCCAAGAACCAATACCTGATTCCGAATCTTGTCTGTTCGAATATATAAACTTCAATCATCTCAAAAAAGAATATTCACTGCAAGCTAACAAACAAGAGAGAGTACTGCAGTGGCTTACTTGTCAAGCTTTGGGTTCCTAGGACATAACACACTCGAGTACTTTTTACCATTAGCACGTGAAACAAATGCCTGCATCAAACAAATCCACCAACTTAGTAGAGACCATGGAGAGAAATTTCAAACAGAGCATAACCATCCTGAAACTCTCTTCTATCATCTTCCTCCTGCAAAGTCTATATTTGTAACTTACTGAGAATTGATTTGCTAACACTGGTTCATCTTCACATTTTGGAGGGAATAGCTGCCATCTCTGGAATTCACCTTTAAAACTCCTTCCTATGCTTCCAGCTCTGCATGTAACCATAGCTAAATAAGTATTAAGAGAACTTACCAATATCTTTACAGTAAGTTCTGTATGACAGGTTACAAATATGATCAGAGAGATGGATTTCTCCGAACGGTTGTTTCAATGAAACAGTTATTACATACCAATGTGGTAAAGTTGATTGGATATAAAGGAAACATACCCAATACCTCCAAGTGGAACACCATGGGAAGACGTTACAGAGTGCTTGGAGAATGGATCTATGAAGGCCAACTGTAATCAATAGATTATTACAATATAACTGTGTACCAAAAAGAAAAAGCATATTTCAAAGACTCTTTGGTAAAACTGAACTAGGAAAATGTGTTTACCCTTCCTTTAGCAGCTTCTTCTCTGCAAAGAAACCATAACCGAATGCCAACAGGAGCCTACCGGAACAAAAGCAAGTCTCAAAAACATAGTTTTGACAATCCTATCAAACATCCTACAGAATTTTAATAACAGTTATATCAAAAACGTTTTGTTTTCCATAGGTGTACCAGCTGGAAAATCTCTTTAACACTCAGATTGAATTCCCGTGGAGCTTTTACGTCACTATCTATCTTTCTTTGCCATGTCAAAGATGCAGGTACTGCCGGATCAACCTGATTTGATAAGTGGGAACAATATAAGACATCAAGCCACCTTTACTTGAAGATTCAGGTATCAAGTTGACATAAAATAAGTTACAAGTATTGTTTGATGCAGATTTAAGGACTCGAAAGATGATGGATACGAGACTAAAACAGAACCCAGAAGTTTAAGCTATCCAAATTAGTCTAATATATCTCAATGAAGTCCCTCAAAACATGAACCACATATAAGAAATATGGAAAAAAGCTTACTTTAGTATCAGAAGAGTTTAAAGGTTTTACATCTTCACCAATATCCATGATCTTTTCCTCAAACATTGGTCCTAAAAAAAACACAGAAACAATTCAGTGTACAAGTCAACAATTTCAAGTACTTATCCATCTCCAGTTGTCAGCCATGAAGAGGTTAATTTAAGGAATACAAAAACTGGTAATGAGAAAGTAAACATAGTTAATGGCAAAGTAGAGAATAAGTTAATCACACTAACAATTACCGTACACAATAATTCAGCATTGCGATCATTCATGAAGACGAAAGAAATTAACAAATATAGAAAACATGAGACTCTCATGATGAGAGTACCTGAAAGCAATTGCTCTGAATCGTGATTGGTTATTGGTTGGATTGGATCAGAAAAATATGGTAAACAAGAATAAAACCGTGAGAATTGTTGTGGCAGAGAAGAACGATCAAGCCGAAGAAGATAGATATATAAACTTTCGTAAAGTGAATTTGAAAAGTCGTGACTTTTTCAACAAAGCTTTTTTTTTTGTGTGTGTGTATTTGTGACTTATGAATTTTTTGTGTTTGAGATTAGAATTTAATAAAATATCTCCTGAATTATTTGTACTAACCAGATATGGTCGCCAGTCGCCACCACAAAGGCACAAACAACTATTTAAAGATCAAAATCGTCTTATTAATTTGGGTCAAAACGTGTTTTTCTGATTTTAAAACTTTACTTTAAAGCAATTTTAATATTTAATGTAACACACTATTTGTAACTACCAAAAATCTTTTTATTAAAGAGATTCCCTGACCAAAAATCTTTTTATTAATACAGTATGGCCAAAACATCTTAACTACCTTTTTGATCTCAAAACTTTACTTTCAAGCAATGTAAAACTAAGATTTACTGACAAAAATAAAGAAGTAATTATTAATACTAATGAAAACTGAGAGTAATCATTAAACTCATGACGCAATTACACAATGGTGTTATTTAGGACAACAAGTAACAAAGTAGTGAAACAATGTCTGACACGTTACTTGTGTTTGCAACTTTGCATCATCATGCTTGATATGTGGACCTATTAGAAGAACTTGGGCCTTGCACGATTGCATCTTTGTTTTTAATTAGTAAAGTGATTAAATAAGACGCAAATCAATTAATGTCCTTAACAAAACATACCGACATGACTTTGAATAGAGCAAGCATCACGAAACGAACTCTATTCCAAACGTGTGTTTGACAGTTTCTTGCTTTTGAATCTCCGGTTCGAATTAATTTGTGTTTGAACCGTGTTCCGAATGGTTTATGATGGGCCAAGTTATTTTATATGAGAATGTTGGGCTCAATTATACGAAGCCCAAATAATTATAAATAAATGCAAATCGAAAGGTATATGTTACCACCACCAACCATTTTCTAGAACCTTCCACTTCTTCTTACTTAGCTTCCCACATAGTTTTCTTCTCCTTCCTTCTTCTTATCTTCTTCTTCTTCATCTACCTAACTTAGGTTTTATCAATCTCTCATTTCCAACCATGGCTTCCTCCGCCGCCCAAATTCACATCCTCGGCGGAATCGGATTCCCTACTTCGTCTTCTTCCTCCTCCACCAAAAACCTCGACAACAAAACCAATTCCATTCCACGAAGCGTCTTCTTCGGCAACAGAACAAGTCCTTTCACTACTCCAACCTCCGCCTTCCTTCGTATGGGACGAAGAAACAACAACGCTTCCCGATACACCGTTGGTCCAGTCCGTGTGGTTAACGAGAAAGTCGTCGGAATCGATTTAGGCACGACGAATTCAGCTGTTGCTGCTATGGAAGGAGGTAAACCAACGATTGTGACTAACGCTGAAGGTCAAAGAACTACACCTTCTGTTGTGGCTTATACTAAGAGTAAAGATAGACTTGTTGGTCAGATTGCTAAACGTCAAGCTGTTGTTAATCCGGAGAATACTTTCTTCTCTGTTAAGAGGTTTATTGGTAGAAGAATGAATGAAGTTGCTGAAGAGTCTAAGCAGGTTTCTTATAGAGTTATTAAAGATGAGAATGGTAATGTTAAGCTTGATTGTCCTGCTATTGGTAAACAATTTGCTGCTGAGGAGATTTCTGCTCAGGTTTGTGTTGATTTTTTCTTAAAGTTTTCATTTTGAGTTTTGGGTGAATGGAGCTTTGATATGTGGTTGTGTTGTAGGTTTTGAGGAAGCTTGTGGATGATGCTTCGAGATTTTTGAATGATAAAGTAACGAAAGCTGTCATCACTGTGCCTGCTTACTTCAATGATTCACAAAGGACGGCTACTAAAGATGCTGGTCGTATTGCTGGATTGGAAGTTCTTAGGATTATTAATGAGCCTACTGCTGCTTCTTTGGCTTATGGGTTTGAGAGGAAAAGCAATGAAACTATTCTTGTTTTTGATCTTGGTGGTGGTACTTTTGATGTCTCAGGTATTTTTACTAGAGTTCTACTTGGGATCGCAAAGTCCTTGGCTTTTAGTTTCTTTTTAGGTATTGGAGTATTCTAATTATTACTGGGTTTTTGTTTCTTGGAATGTAGTCCTTGAGGTTGGTGACGGTGTTTTTGAAGTGCTTTCGACTTCTGGTGATACACATTTGGGAGGTGATGACTTTGACAAGGTGAGTCAAAACACAGACTTTGTCTGTCTGAAATGCTTTATAAATCATCTTACTCACTGGTAGATACGACTTTTGCAATGCAGAGAGTCGTTGATTGGCTTGCTTCAACCTTCAAGAAGGATGAAGGTATAGATCTTCTCAAAGACAAGCAAGCGCTTCAGAGGTTGACGGAGGCAGCTGAAAAAGCTAAAATTGAGCTTTCCTCACTGACTCAGACAAACATGAGGTTCACTTTTCCCTCTCAAATCTATTTACCTCGTTCCCATTGGTATGTAGGATATTAACTGATTTCGATTCTGTATCCAGTTTGCCTTTTATCACTGCAACGGCTGATGGGCCTAAGCACATTGAAACCACTCTCACCAGGGGCAAGTTTGAAGAATTGTGCTCTGACTTACTCGACAGGTATATTTCAGTTATTGTTTATATGGATGAGATCAGAACCTGCCATGTAAAACATGGTTGCTGTTTGATTCACCATGTGTGCCTAAGTTTTGTTTCTCTGCATTCAAACTTCTAGGGTCAGGACACCTGTGGAGAATTCCCTGAGGGATGCAAAACTCAGCTTCAAAGATATTGATGAGGTGATCCTTGTTGGTGGATCCACACGTATCCCTGCTGTTCAGGATCTTGTAAGGAAGCTGACAGGAAAAGAACCCAATGTCTCAGTCAATCCTGATGAAGTTGTAGCTTTAGGTGCTGCAGTTCAGGTGTGTTCTTGTTGACCTCTAATCTTCACACATTGTAGTTGTAACAGTAAATTGACATTCTACTTGGATGAGCCGTATCACTAAAATGCTATTTGGCCTCTGATTCCAGGCCGGTGTTCTATCAGGAGATGTGAGTGACATTGTTCTTCTTGATGTGACGCCGCTATCGCTTGGTTTGGAAACTCTTGGTGGTGTCATGACCAAGATCATTCCAAGAAACACCACACTTCCAACTTCTAAGTCAGAAGTCTTCTCAACTGCTGCAGATGGACAGACAAGCGTTGAGATTAATGTGTTACAGGGTGAGAGAGAGTTCGTAAGAGATAACAAGTCTATTGGTAGCTTCCGTCTTGATGGTATTCCACCTGCACCACGTGGAGTTCCACAAATCGAGGTCAAATTCGACATTGATGCCAATGGAATTCTATCTGTCAGTGCTTCGGACAAAGGTACAGGAAAGAAGCAGGACATCACCATTACTGGTGCTAGTACCTTACCAAAGGATGAGGTGTGTACAGTTATCAAACTTGGTTCACTTATGTCAGATATGTAATTTTTTTTCTTCTTCATATCAATGATTCATATTGGTTGTATGATGTTGCAGGTAGACACAATGGTGCAAGAAGCAGAGAGGTTTGCAAAGGAAGACAAAGAAAAGAGAGATGCGATTGACACAAAGAACCAGGCTGACTCCGTCGTTTACCAGACAGAGAAGCAGCTTAAAGAACTTGGAGAGAAAATTCCAGGTCCAGTGAAAGAAAAGGTTGAGGCTAAGCTCCAAGAGCTGAAGGAGAAGATAGCAAGCGGATCAACTCAAGAAATCAAAGACACCATGGCAGCTCTTAACCAAGAAGTGATGCAGATTGGCCAGTCTCTGTACAACCAACCCCAACCAGGTGGTGCTGATTCTCCTCCTGGAGGTGAAGCTTCCTCGTCGTCTGACACATCATCCTCAGCCAAAGGTGGAGACAACGGCGGTGATGTGATTGACGCTGACTTCACAGACAGCAATTAATACGAATTGGATTCATACAAGGATTATTTATGGGGTTTGTCCATGATTTTGTAGGAATGATAATGTGATTTGTTGGCAGCAAATGAATGGTAAGAGTCAAATTTTGTCTTTTTAAACACATGATTGAAGCAATATTCTGGAGCACATATTGTCGATAAATGCAGTGTTGTTACAAAACATGTACAATAAACCAAACCTCTTGCAGCCTTTCACAGAGAAGTAGAGACGTTCTCTGTTAGCATATCATGCAGGCGCACATTAGATACCTACAAAGTTGAACTGTACAACAAACACATAACCAAATATATACAGATGGTTGCAATGTAATGCAGCATAGCATATCAGAGGCGGAGTCCATGGTTCCTAGGACTTTGAGGAACGCTGCTTGCTCTTCCCCAGAACCTGCGGTCATCATTGCACCCGTACTTGCCATTACCGCCACCTGAGTTATGTGTGGTTGTGTATGATTGGTCCCAACCGATGCCTCTGGGAATTTCTAACGGTGTTGGTAGTCGTGGCCTACACGTTAAGTAGTTAGTAGGAGGCTGCACGTATGCATTGTGGTTGTGGTTGTGGTAGTGGCTGTGTGGCTGCAGCTGGTGTGAGATGTTGGGACTGCTATGCACTCTATGCATTGGGTAAAGCCGGCTCAATTGGTAGTTGTTCTGAAAACTCGTTTCTGGCGGCTCGTGACTGTATCCATCAGGTGATTCTGATTTGGGAGAGGAGCAAGTAGAGACGGTGAAGGAAGGTCGTGTTTTGATGGGAGCACGAAGAGCAGTAGCACTCTTGGATGTGCGAAGAATGCCATTGATGGCTTCAATGTAGCGTTGCTCTATGGTTTGTGGCTCGATGGGGCCTAACTGACTCTCAAGAACCACTGGGTTTGCAGGAAACAAGAAAGTTCTGAGCTTGGGTGTTTCATGACGGTTATATTCCTCTATCATGTGTTTCACATCTTCATCAGACTTTACAGAAACTAATGCATCAAGATCTTCTGGAATGATCTGGTATTTGAGCACAATATCGTTCTCTGTGATTGCCGTAAGTTTCTTCATGAGTTCTACAATTGAAACCATAGCTCGATGATAAGAAGACGTATTGTGAGATTACATCGATTAAAGGAAGAGTTGGTTAATTTACCGGAGAAGGAGATGTCAGGAGATACAGCAACGACGCGAGTCTCTCCGCCGACATATTTGAGAACACTGTCCGATGGTCTAGGGAGGATTCTGCCGCCAAAACTGCACATGAACTTCACCTTACTCGGCGATCTCTCCTCCGCCATTGATGTTTTGTAGCACTTCTCTTTTGGCTTTTGGTTATTGTTTGGAGGGGACAGAGACGAAATCAAGAATAGTTTGAAGGACAATTTTCCCTCCCAAAATTGCAGATTTTTTTTTTAGGTTTTGGTAAAATCAAATCAAATAGTAAAATATGGAATAAAAGATCGAATGCAAATTGAAACCCCGATACTTAAAAATTGATGCTCTTATCTCTTCCTTCTTCGTGTAAGATAATGATTTGGAGATGTTTGAGATAATGTAGAAATGTAATAGTTTTGATGAAGAAGGAAGAAGAAAGAGGAGAAGAAGAGAGGTTTGATCAAATTGTAATTCGCAAATTATTTCTGAGTTCTCTACAAAACAAGAAAAAATGAAGCAGAAAAGGTTTTAAAAGCAAAAAAAACAGGAGTAGAAGAATCCATGCCGTAGGATTTAAAAGCTTATTTTGAGATTGTTTTCAGCTATTTATGGATTTTACTGATAATGAAATGTATTAGTTCATAACTAGAGCTCTCTTTAGCCAAAATTTACTAAATTTTCAAATCACTTTGATTCTGATAATATTTGGGCTGTAACATGATGTTTCGTTTTTGCAAGAGTGAACATACAAAGATATGAACCAATCTGCTATATGTTTGTAAAAGCCTTCTTCGCTGCAACGCAGCAGTTACCTAAAACCTAGCTATGTTGTTGTTTCCCGCTTTTCTTGCCCTTCTTCTGTTTCTGCTTCAACTGCGTCAAACCTGCTGCTGTGATCTTCACATTCCCGACAAGAGCAGCCATCAGCTCCGGATCCGTACAAGCTTTCATCAACTCTTTCTCCCTTACTGACGCCTCCGACATATGTGTGAACAGATTCATTGCAGTTTTTGCAGCTGTCCAAACACAAAAGTCAACATCAATACAGTCCAAAAGCTCTACATTTACAACTACTTGGAAGAGAATGTGTTGTTACCTTTTCCTTTCTTCATGCTGCCTGGAATCGCTTTGACTCTGTATTTATATGACTGGAGAGCATTGTAGGGGCCGCACACGGGGACCGCATATAAAAGGATGTCGGTTGGTAACGGGTTACCAGTAAGGTAATCGACATCAATCAGTTTTTCTTTCTCTTCGTCCCCAACTTCATGAATATCGTCTTCTTCCATCACCACTTTGTCCATGTCTGAAGTTTCTTTCCCATGACAATCCCTAGCAAGATGTCCAACCTTCTTACACCTGTAACATATTTTCACAGCATCGTCTGTCTCTGCACAGCAACCCAAAGCAACTATCAGTATCATATGGTTCCAGTCTAATGGAAAGTGTATGCCCGGAAACAATTTCAGAAGAAAAAAGACAAAATTGAAATTTTTTACCTTCAGAAGGTTTCTTCACTTCAGTGACCGCGGTTTTTGCATTCTGTGATTCAACATCAGTCTTCTGTGGCTTTCCAGACGACTGCAAAGGGGAGACAAATTAATTTACCAGTTATGAAGTACTGATAAGAGAACAATGATGGTCTATGACAAAAAATGGAGAATCCAAGGGAAGTACTTACTGCCAACAATGCCATCCGTATTTTTCTTTCGTCTTCATCTTGATCAGCATACTTCTCCTTCATTTTCTTAAGTTTACCCCTTTGCCCACGGCTAACTTTTTCCCCAGCTGGCTTGTTATCAGGTATGCTCTTGGTAGCTTGGCTTAAAGAAGAAACGTCTTTTTCCTTTCGTTGCTGCTTTTCTTGCCCAGTGTTACCATCAGCAGCTGTGTTGCCGCTTTGGCCCATCTTAAGCTTTCTTCTTTCAGCTTTTGACATATAAGGCTTATCTCTCACTACTGCATTCTTCTCTTCCTGTTTCATCTTCTCTTCCATATCATCTTTTGATGTCTCTATTGTATCTTTCTTGCCTGCCACCGTTGCAGCACCAAGACCAAGGGTTCTATCAAGAAGATCTTCAAGCTGTGAGGTGGCTGATGCAACATTTTCTTCAGTAATACCAGATGAACTCATGTCTAAAGAAGAAGTATCTTGGCTCAATGCCGTACTTGATTCCTGCAAATCAACTTCTCCTGAGGCAGAAACCACTTCATTCACTGCTTCGTTCTCTGACTCAGTATCTGAATGCTCATCAGGAGCATGTGTTTCCATGACTACATCATTCATTCCTTCCTCTTCCCCTCTTACCCTTCTCTCATTCAAATGAGCTCCCAAGGAGCTCTCGTCCAAACGAAACAATAATCCAAAACCCATGATGAGTGGGTGTGGTGGAAGAAAGTTTTTCTTACCTCGTATCATGAAACTTCCAACTGTAAGGTATTCCCCAGTAGGAGCTGTTTTAGTGACCTGATGAGGATAAACCCACCATGCACTAGTAACAATCTTGGAATCCCAGGCCTGACTATGACAAACCTGCATCATATTATATCCAAAAGTCTGCCATCAAGACATTGCACCATATTCACATAATTCAAACAACCAAAATAGTAGATGAAATTGCTTACCGTAAAACATCCAGCTTGGTTTAAAGTGAGAGGCGGTACATTTTGTTCAGGTTTATGATTCTTTATCACAGTACTAGATGCTCCATGAAGCTCTGCGTGTACATACCTAAGAAAGCATGGTTAAAAACTTATCATCATCTTTGAATATTTAATACTAACACAAAGACTAGATAAATAGTTCTATATATTAAAACTTACAGATCTCCTTTTGACATGTAACGTTTAACTATCATCTCATTTTGCTGAGCATCACGACCACTGATGACCAAGTAGTTTTCACTGCTAATGAACCAATTAAATTTCTCAAACCAGTGGACTTTTCTCATGTGTGAAATCGTTGCAACCACTTTTTCCTTTCAGCCAGAAAAATGCAAATGATTAGTTGACTGCGAGGAAGAAACATTAAACAAGATTAACAGCGACGAGGTTGGAAGCTTACCTGAGAAAGTTGGTGGCGGGTCTTTTTCTCAGCTGCTCTAAAAGCCTTTTCATGGGCAGAAACAGTCTTCTCCTGTTTGGTTTCTTGCTTCTTCTTCATTTCATACCAGCGCCTAGCATTACCATGCGCAGAAAGTGATAAGTCAACCTCCACCTACAAAACCACATCGTGCTCCATATGTCAGAACAAGAAAGAAGATGAGCTTTGTATATTCAATCAAAGTGAGGAGAGATCAACACCTTTTCCACTGGAACCGTCTTCTCATCATCATCCATTTCATCGAGATTGTTGCACAACAACAAGGTCATGCAATTCTTCTCCAGATAAAGTCTGTCAATGACTCCAGCAACAGGATTTCCTAATTTTTTTTCTTCCTTGACCATGCGAGCTAGATCATCCCAGCCCATACCCTTTGCAAGTGCTACACGAACAGCTAATATGGCAGCATCTACATCTTCTAAGTTGTACTCGATTAATTCCGCCATATTAACACAATGGTTGACTTCTTTCTTCAGAATTTGAACACGGTTCTCCTAAAACACAAGTATAGAAACATTGCAATTAAGATAAGTTTAAAGAAAAGTTTTACAGAGATATATGGAAATGGAAGTTCCAAACCAGTACATTAATAAATACTACAAACCTGATCTTGGCGAATCTTATTGAGTTTCAGACTGGCAGAATCTTCTTTTGCCTTTTGTTGTTGTTCAGACCTTTGGCTCTCAATTTTGCTGTAGAACTCATCTAAAGCCGCATCGAAAGTTTCAAACTTTTCATACACTCTTGATTTGAATTGATTTAGTAAGATTGAACAGAACTCATCATACATCTGTAGGCAACCAGGCAAACGAAAATTCAATACATAAAATCCATTGCCATTAAACAATACAAAAATGAAGAAGCATAGAGTAAAATAGTGACCTTTTTAACACCTCCTGATTCAGAAGTCGTGTCATTTGCCAAAATTTGTTTTTGCATTAGAATATAACCTTCAGGAACTTTTTGACCATTTATAATATCTTCAAGCCAATCTTCAAAAACGATCACCGCTTGAACCAATAACTGAATCTCATTATCATCTAATTTCTTGTCTTCTGAAAGTTTGGTAGTTGGAACTAGACCAGCATCCAGAATAATGTGCTCTGAGAGCTGTGGCCCATAGCCTAAAGCGTCACCAAGAATATTCTTCAATGTATATTGTTTGGCACCCGTAGAATCATTTGACTTCCCACCCTTTTTGCCACCATTCTGCTCCTTCGGTTCAATCTGTTTTGCGTCATGATCCTTAAGCACGAAAGCAGTAAGTGATTCCTGAAGCTTTGAAACAGTTGTTCTCTCAAAGACTCGACATATCTCTATCGGGTAACGGTGACGAGACATAATAGCAAAACCCTTATTGTCATCTCTACAGAAATAAAAATCAATCATTCAGTATAAAAAGCCACACGAACAAAAGCACTTTGAGCAGTTCAAACATAGCAAAAACAAACGATCTGATAAAAGTAGAGTAACAAAAACAAACCTATGAGAGCGGAGGAGTGTCATGATCATATACTCAGAATCAGTAAGAATTATGTTTCCTTGAGCATACAGCTCCAATATAACATAGTGAGCATTAGCACCTAGCCCAAACTGGAAGACAATAATCTGGTACAAACAACAAAAGTTAAAACCAAAAAACGCAATAAATGGCAACCAAACAAAACACAATAGAAAACTCCAAGTTCCATACCCTATCATAACCAAGCTGTCGAACATCCTCAAGCCTCCTAGTCCTGATATGTTTCCTCAACTTCAAAGTAAACCCAGATGGAGTATTACTCTTATCCCTACACAAATTTGTGAGAGAAAAAAAAATCATTACTTTACTACTTCCCCAAAACAAAAGCTCAAAATCTAGAGATGGGTTTTTACCTGACATAAGCTGTGGTATGTAAACGAACACCACTTTCCATTAAAAGCAAAACTTTCTCACTTTCACCAGATTCTGTGATACCGCTACTATTCAAGAGCTTGAACATATACGTCTGTAGAAGAAATTGGAGCAAAATCAAAACATAAACCCTAATGGAAATCGAATCAAATGAATCAGGGGATTTGAAGCTTTTCATTGTAGAAATTTGTTACCTTGGGAGATATATCATAGACGTTGGAGCATCTCATACCGATTAATCGCTTCAAGCACTTGACTTCGGCGGCGACGTCCGCCGTGTTCATTCGTACCTTCACCATATCTTAGTCTCTCTCGAAATTTCGTGATTCAGTGTCGAATCGAAGAAAGGTTTTAATCTGTTTGTCAAAGTTAGAAATTAAAATTCGGTCTGTGCTAAGCTGTGAGAAAAGAGGAAGAAGGAGAAGAGAAATTTGTGAGCTATTCATGTGTGTTGGGCCGACTAGAAGGGCCTATAAGCCCAATATAAAAGACGATCATTAGTTATCTAAACCAATCAAAATTACATGCTTTTTTAAAACCGGTTAGTCTAATACACTAATTAGAGAAGTTTTTAATTTGTCTCAGTTTGAATATTGATAATTGATAAATAATCCACATATAACAGTTGTATGTATTATTTATGAACAATAAAATCTATGCAGCAAAAATAAAGTAACTAAAATATTCAACTCCTATTCAAGAATCAAATTGATAGAGTAAGCTGCAATTTATGGTGAAAGTAGTTTTACCATAAGGTTTTCTCCTAATTATTTTAAGAATATATTTATTTCCCACAATTGGTTAATAAAATTGTGAATGAATACATTTTTTTTGTCTACAACTTGTATTATTGGGTTTAGACTCGAAAATGACACATTGATAACATTTGCACAAATAACTAGATCATATGTTTTTGTCATATTTTGAGCACAATTTGTGCATATTTCAAGCAAATTTTGAACATATATCAAATCCGTCATAACCAATTAATGTTATTATTAGTACTTGTTTTCATTATAATAATGACGTCATAATCAATACTGAACGTACCAGCGAAATGATGGTACATATCGGCTTTAAAATAGTATTCACCAAATATTGCTGGAGGCTTGTAATCTTTTTTGCTGAAGACAAGTCAATTAGGGCCATTTCCATTTGACTAAATCTATTTGTGCCTAATGGAAAAATAGAGATATATACTTTAAGTTGATGAAGCTTTTCGTTTGCTTTTATGTTCCTAATGGCAACGGTATCAACTCGATGATTTAGACTCTTAAGGAACTTTACCATATCTTTATGGAGAATTAGGAAGTTTGTGGTGTTGGATAAAGGGTAGAAGGGAGGAACCGCGAAAAAGAGTGTTCTTGTGAATGGATACACACAGAAATACTATGGATTCGGGTTTTTTTCCTGCTCACAAGATGAACAGTGAATAGAAGTGGTAGAGAATGTAGATATTAGTTCTGTTAAAGCTGAATGTGTACAAAACAATATGGAAAGTTAGATAAATAAGATCTTTAGGTCGGACCAATTGTTAGAAGCCAAAAATAATCTCTAAACTCTCTTTATTAAAACTGAGAAAATGATAGCGTAACAAGATTAGAGTAAAACTCCTCAAAGAGAAACTACGTCCTCTTCTCCTCGGCCTAATTCGACAGAATCCTCCAAAACTCTCAATTGCTTGGATGCTTTTCAAAAACGAGACTACATCCTTATTTATAAGTAAACGTAAACAAGCATTCAAAGAAAATAAGGAAAAATAAAAAATTATAGGCAACTTCCTAAATCTAAACAGAAACGTTGATTGTTTTCCAATTCACAGATTGACTTGTTCTTGATTATTCTTTTTCCACATACGTGAATAAACAATCCACGGTTTAGACTTCTAGAAACATTCATATCAGATACTTCAGTTTTTTTTTTCACTTTTTTTTTGTTGTTGTGCGAAATCAGATACTTAACTATACGACATATGCAACTATGCAAATCTGAAATGTACTTACAGTTTGTTGTGAAGACGAAAAGCAAGATCACGATTATGATTCTTGAACTGATCATCATTCTTTTCTTTTCCTCTGCTTATAACTAATGGCTCAAGTTTCTTCATTTTGGTTTATGTGTATTATTTTATTAAATTACGATAGAAGAAATTAGGAATTAAAGTCTAACTACTAGAATCTGCAAAATCAGATCATATATTGTTTTCCTAATTTAGTTCAAGGCCAATCTCTACTAGAGTCTGCAATATTAGTGTGCAGGAGGGGGGAAGTAATCATTTAAACCAGCAAACAGTAAAACACTGATGTGTCGTTTTTACAAGAACTGGTAAAAGAACATCCTGTTTTGTCCAAAACGAAAAAGACCACCCGGTTATTGGGACTCTTAGTTAAATGAGAATTCCAAATATCAAATTAATCAACCAGTTTGGATTAATAACCGGTTTTAATCCAATTATTGGGACTGCTTGTAAACCTCATAATAAAACTAATATGATCTTTTAAATTAATAGGGGTTAAAGAGCGACGGAAAATGCTTTGGTCAATATAAAATTTTCCCGGTTTACGCAATAACATTATGCATTGCTTGCTTGAAATTCAAATCGTTGATTTGTGGTGAAGAACGATTTCGAATATTTGTTTAAAACTTTTTATTTCCAAGAAAATTTAGGGGAGACAGCTTCATATCCCAATTTATTGCTTCTACTAGTAACTTTCCAAACCCAAAGTTAAAACCATTTTAGGATTGATCAAAAAAAAAAAACCATTTTAGGAATGCTTTTAAACCTCATAGCTTCACTCGCTAATAGACAAAATAGTAATAAAATGTCTATTGATTTAAATACATTTGGAACAAAAATTTGCAAATATTTACATAATTTATAAATTAATTTGTGAAAAAGTGTTCACGCAAAAAAAAAAAAAAAAAAAAAAAAAA
>Ga0041059_1001017_pt1 | contig 22285 bp, 12 predicted proteins | sample AraColnosormetaG_FD_56232 | JGI IMG/M metagenome (GOLD analysis project Ga0041059, IMG submission 56232) | Arabidopsis roots microbial communities from North Carolina, USA - Col MF nosort | ecosystem: Host-associated > Plants > Roots > Unclassified | place: USA: North Carolina | collected... | reverse complement strand
CTGATATTGATAAAGATTAGTCTGAGGCTTTGAGCTAGTGCATTTGTTTGATTGATGAATGAAACTGTCATGTTGAATTTGTTGGTATGATATTAATTTGTCTGTGCAGGTCCCAAACCGGAGGTTGTTGAAGCTGAATAATGTTGTGTGCCTCATTGATCTCTTGATGTAAGAAGCTGAATAATGTTGTGTGCAGATTGGGACAAAGCAATGGCGTTACTATGACAAAACCAAACTCTCTTTTTCAAACTCTACTTTGATTAATATGAGAATGTAGCTATTTATTATTTGTTACTTAACAGAGGGCATTTTAGTTATTTACATATATATGAGAATGTGAATGATCCATCCAAATGATCAAACAAACAAAGCTCCATCTAAATGAATCATTTAGATGAATTAGCAAATAATCAAACAAACATCATTAAGATGAATCATCCAAATGGATTATTTGGATGGATCATTTGGATGATAATTCCAAATGATCAAACAAACAGGACCTTAATCTTGAAATCTTCCATGTATTAAAGTTGAGTTATTCTTACCAATAGTTAACAACCCCAAAATAGTGATAGACTTTTAGTTAAAGAAATCAAGAAAACAATTGTTCAATGCATAAGTGGTTCCATACCAGTCATCAACACCTACAAATACTCTTGATTTTCTTTTAAACAAATATTAGATATCCTACATGAAAAATTTTAGCTCTCAACAAATCAAAATAAAGAAAAGTTATAATTAATTTGGAATACAACAAAAAAAAATTACAATTATTTAAGCAAATTTTTATATTTAACAGTATTTAAAATTGACTAGATTTTTTGTTGAGTAACCTTATATTTTCATTTGATCAAATCAATTTAACATCAAATATCATCCATATAACTTCTCACTTACTTTATACCATACGTATAATTGAATTTACTTTTCATATTTGTTTTTGTCTAGCTTCATGTATGCATCTCAATATTAACAACAGTGGTTATCATATTATTATTTCTTTTGTCTAAAAAAACAAAAAATTTGTCACTTTTTTCTTTGGCTCGGATCAGAAGATTTTAGGTCTCTCTTTCCTTTCCTATATATAGTAGTACCCCTTACATAGCTTTTTCCACTTGCACTCCTCTTTTTCTTTCTTTCTTTCTTGTTGGTCTCTCTTACTTCTTTCTTATTCATCTAAAACAATTTCGATCCATTTACACATAAATATATGTAACTGGCCGTAGAAGAAACACATTGAAGGAAGAGATGGCTCATAGGAGATTAATCATGACGATGACAAAGATGATGATGATGGTGACCATGATGATGATGATGGATAAAACATGCATATGTGCGGACATTTCCAGAGGCAGTTTTCCAAAGGGCTTTGTCTTTGGAACTGCTTCTTCGGCTTTTCAGGTCTCCTCTCCTCTCCAGTCTCCCACTCTCTTTGTTTTTGTCTATTTTTATTTTAATTTTTGAGTTATTTATCGTTTTCCTTTTAAGTTTTAAAGGAATCTGAAAACAAAATTATTAACCACTTAAAAATAGGTCACATCAGAACAAATAGGTTCACATGTGATATGTTTTTATTCTCCCAATACTATATAGCCAAAATAATAAATAATTTAAAAAGCAAACAGAATAGCCAAAACTAATACTATTCAGTATCTGAAAATTCATTGTAATTTTTTTTTTTTGGCTCAAATGATACTGAAGCGTGTGTGTTAAATATGTTTTTGTTTTCTTATATGTTCTTAAAATTCTGGTCCATAAATTGAAATACAATTGAGTTGCATGACGCGTAAACAAGGCCATGTATATTCATCAATCACGGGTAGCCAATAGTTGCTCCTCTTCTTGTGGTTTCGGTTTTTCCAAAATTTAGTTTTTTCTAAAGAAATTACTAAATGTTTTCAAACAATGACCCATTCTTTTGAACATTTTCATAATCTTCTTCACCTTTATCCTTTTTTTTCAACTCCATAATAACCAAAGTCAAGCTCAAGTAAAACCAAATTCTTTCTCAAAATGTTTCTCACCTAACCATGCACACCCAATTAATGTTTCCGGGCTGGAATAGATCCCCTAAAACGAAAATGCAAATATAGATGGATGGACCAACGTTATAATAAAATTTAATGATATCAATAATTGGTGCAGCATGAAGGAGCGGTGAAGGCAGAAGGCAGAGGTCCTACGATATGGGACACATTTTCCCACACTTTTGGTAAAATCACCGATTTTAGCAATGCTGATGTCGCTGTTGATCAGTATCATCGTTACGAGGTAAACCCCAATTTCTATAATAAATTAACAAAATGGTCAATAAGTATACATTTCGAAAATTTAATTAATGAAGTTTTGATTGGAATTATGGTGATGGCAGGAAGATGTACAACTTATGAAGAATATGGGAATGGACGCTTACAGATTTTCCATTTCTTGGACCCGCATCTTTCCAAGTATGTAACTTTTTAACATGTTTACCTTTAATCTTGTTTACTTTAGATTAAGTTTTAATTATGATACTACTACAACAAATGGCTTTTGATGGATTATTGATGATAATATCATGCATGGGTGTACAGATGGTGTTGGACATATAAATGAAGCCGGAATCGATCACTACAACAAACTCATAAATGCTTTACTTGCTAAAGGTATTTTATCGAGTTTTGTTGCATTATTTTAAGAGTACTAATGATCTCAAATTCAACAGTAGTTATAATGCATCTACAATCATCGGATCTGTCTTTTTTCTTCTTCTTTAAAGATTAATTAAAGAATGGTTGGTCAAGTTTCACATGTATAAACAGACAAAAAATGATTGTAGGGATCGAGCCGTACGTGACACTGTACCACTGGGATCTTCCACAAGCACTTCATGATCGATACCTCGGTTGGCTAAACCCACAAATCATGTAATAATCCATACCAAAACCATATCATTAATCATTCAGTAAAACTATTACATGTACACAGAAACTAATTTTAAAAAGGCAATGCATGTATGTACCCTTTTTTGTAGAAATGATTTTGCAGCGTATGCGGAGGTTTGTTTCCAGAGATTTGGAGATAGAGTGAAGCACTGGATCACGTTCAACGAGCCACACACGTTCGCGATACAAGGCTATGATGTTGGCCTACAAGCTCCAGGCCGTTGCACTATTCTTTTTAAGCTCACTTGTCGCGAAGGAAACTCATCGACCGAGCCTTACATTGTTGGTCACAATGTTATTTTAACTCACGCCACAGTATCCGATATCTATAGGAAAAAGTATAAGGTTAGTCAATACTAAAGTGAAAACATGATGTTACATGAAAAAAAAGGATATATACAGTTTTGATGTATAATTATGATAGGCAAAGCAAGGAGGTTCGTTAGGGATTGCGTTTGATGTAATGTGGTTTGAACCAGAGTCGAACAAGACAGAGGACATTGAAGCTGCACAAAGAGCTCAAGACTTTCAACTTGGCTGGTACGTATATGTTCTTACACAACTTAGCTCTGTTCCATAACTTATAACAAGTGATCATATATCTTTAAACAATCTTAATTAGGTTTTTGGATCCGTTGATGTTTGGGGATTACCCAAGCTCGATGAGAAGCAGAGTCGGAAGCAGATTACCGGTGTTTACAGGATCTCAATCTTCTCTGGTGAAGGGTTCTTTAGATTTTGTAGGGATTAATCACTACACAACGTACTACGCAAGGAACAATGCCACCAATCTCATTGGCACTCTTCTACACGACGCCGTTTCTGATTCTGGAACCGTCACTCTACGTAAATACTTATACTTCTACCTCACGTAAACCCTAGTCATGATGAGTGTCTGATCTTAATTAAAATTCTTTGTTTTGAATTTTCAGCGTTTAAGGGTTTAAGCACGATTGGAGATAGGGTAAGAAACATTATATAGTAACTCTAATTAGTTATACTTCTCCCAAAAGTGATTAGTACTGTCGAATTTCTCTAAGCTTGTGTTACATTTGTTGTTGTTGCGGACAGGCAAGTTCGATATGGTTGTACATAGTGCCTAGAGGGATGAGAAGCTTGATGAATTACATTAAACATAGATATGGAAACCCTCCAGTCTTCATCACTGAAAATGGTAAAACACACACACATCTCTGAAACTATCTAGACAAGAAAGAGTGTTTATAAATGTAATGATGTTTGTTTGTGTAGGAATGGACGACCCAAACAGCATTCTGATCTCAAGAAAAGACGCTCTCAAAGATGCAAAGAGGATCAAATACCATCATGATTACCTTTCTAGCTTACAAGCTTCGATAAAAGAGGATGGATGTAATGTCAAAGGGTACTTCGTATGGTCGCTATTGGACAATTGGGAATGGGCAGCAGGTTATAGTTCAAGATTTGGTCTCTACTTCGTTGATTACAGAGACAACCTCAAGAGATATCCTAAAGACTCTGTTCATTGGTTCACTTCTTTCTTAAACTCCACTTCTTGATTTTTCCTTCCCATTTTATTGGTTTAGCGTAATGTATACAAAAGTTTATGATTAGTTATGGATTTCGGTTTAGATAAATATATTTAAATCAAGATATGTTGATATACTATTAGACGGTTTTAAATACGCATATTGCATATTGTTGACAAAAACATAACAGCACAAAACATCATTAAAAGTTAGTTGTCATTGAGACCCACTGAACCAGTTTAGCTTAGTGTTACAATTATAAAAGCAAGAGATTATTATGAGATAAACAAGTGATTCTTAAGTCTTAATCCCAAAAAGGTCCAAATTAATCTCTTCATAATCTTTAGCTAGTAAATTTTGTAACGAAATGATTATGGAAGCATAATAATTGAACCAAAAAGAAAAAAAAGCGTGTGGGATTTATTGGGAGCAATAAATAAAAAGTTGAAATGTGTAAGTCAAGTGGGTGCGAGTGTATTTATAAAACTTTCAGAAGACATCTTCTCTGCAAATTCCATCATCGTCGCCGCAACAATATCTTTTGCTTTCTCTCTCATTCTTCACCAGTAACAAGCCCATCTCTCGATTCTTCACTCTCAAGGAAGGTAAATTTCCTATCTTTTTTCTATTCCTCCTTCGTAAAATGTATCGTTTTTTTGATCATTGTGTTCTTGTTGTGGTACTTTGAATTGTGAGATCATTCGTTATTTCTCAAACTGGAAACATGGGTTTTGTTCGTTATTGTCAGTTTCGTCTGTCGTGACATCGTTGTCACGCTTTATATCAAAGATGGGTTCGTTTTGGTTTGTTCTAGATCGTACACTCAAAGATTGTGGCTTTTACATTTTGTGATCAGAAGAACCAGATTGATCGAAGTACATTGCATGTTCTGCTGTTAACATTTTGAAATTGATAGATCTAAGCTTACAAGGTGTTTGATTTAACGCCGCACTTTCTTATATAGCCAATCATCGACTTGTAGTTGTTGTAAATTGTCACTTTGTTGTTTCTATTAAAGGTTTTGTCTTTGTATAATTGACTGATTTACGTAGACTATATCTTCTTGGCTTTGTACTTTAACAGGAGACGTTTTGAAAATCAGAAATGGTGAAGATATGCTGCATAGGAGCTGGTTATGTGGGTGGTCCAACCATGGCGGTGATGGCTCTTAAGTGTCCTGAGATTGAAGTAGTCGTTGTGGATATCTCTGAACCAAGGATCAATGCTTGGAACAGTGATAGGCTTCCTATTTACGAGCCGGGATTGGAAGATGTGGTGAAACAATGCAGAGGGAAAAACCTCTTCTTTAGCACAGACGTGGAGAAACATGTATTTGAGAGTGATATTGTATTTGTCTCAGTTAACACTCCAACCAAAACACAAGGTCTTGGTGCTGGCAAAGCTGCTGATCTTACTTACTGGGAGAGTGCTGCTCGGATGATCGCTGATGTCTCCAAATCTAGCAAAATCGTTGTTGAGAAATCCACGGTTCCTGTGAGGACAGCAGAGGCTATTGAAAAGATACTGACACATAACAGCAAAGGCATAGAGTTTCAGATTCTCTCTAACCCTGAATTTCTTGCTGAGGGTACTGCAATTAAGGATCTTTATAACCCAGACCGTGTGTTGATTGGTGGTAGGGATACTGCAGCAGGGCAAAAGGCTATTAAAGCTTTAAGAGATGTTTATGCTCATTGGGTTCCAGTGGAACAAATCATTTGCACGAACCTGTGGTCCGCTGAGCTCTCTAAGCTTGCAGCAAATGCATTCTTAGCTCAGAGGATATCATCTGTCAATGCCATGTCAGCTCTATGTGAGGCAACTGGCGCTGATGTTACACAAGTTGCGCATGCCGTGGGTACAGATACTAGAATTGGTCCAAAGTTCTTGAATGCTAGTGTTGGTTTTGGTGGATCATGTTTCCAAAAGGACATCCTAAATCTTATCTATATTTGTGAATGCAACGGCTTGCCCGAAGCAGCTAATTACTGGAAACAAGTCGTAAAGGTGAACGACTATCAGAAAATACGGTTTGCAAACCGGGTTGTTTCTTCAATGTTTAACACAGTCTCGGGCAAGAAAATCGCGATCCTCGGTTTTGCCTTCAAGAAGGACACAGGTGACACGAGAGAGACTCCAGCGATTGATGTTTGTAACAGATTAGTTGCAGACAAGGCCAAGCTGAGCATATACGACCCACAAGTTCTTGAAGAACAGATCAGAAGAGATCTTTCCATGGCTAGGTTTGACTGGGACCACCCTGTTCCTCTTCAGCAGATTAAAGCTGAAGGTATCTCAGAGCAAGTGAATGTCGTCTCAGATGCTTACGAGGCAACTAAAGATGCGCACGGCCTATGTGTCTTAACCGAATGGGATGAGTTTAAATCCTTGGACTTCAAGAAAATCTTTGACAATATGCAGAAACCAGCTTTTGTGTTCGATGGTAGGAATGTTGTTGATGCAGTGAAGCTGCGTGAGATCGGTTTCATCGTCTACTCCATTGGTAAACCGCTTGATTCATGGCTCAAGGATATGCCTGCTGTGGCATGAAGGTGCCAACTTCAACCAAACTATATGTCTTTTCTAAAATATAGTATCTTAAGATTCCTTATAAATTCTGTTGTAACCAAGCTGAAACAATGATATGTATTTGCTGAATCTGCCTTAGCTGGAATAGTATATGAATTTCTTTGACTATTTGCCTTACCATAATAGTATGCTAAAATCCTCAACAAATTAATTGAAATTTTGGATTAATTGTGACATTGGAAAAGATAAGGAATGAAGTGTAAAACTTACAAAGCAATAAGGACTTGATAAAAAAAGTGTATTGCTTTTAAATTTGGGGTCCAGCTCGATTTTAGGGAAGTTTGCGGGTCAAATTCGAATTAGTGTTTTGGGCCGGCTTTGTTTAGAAAAAATAGATCCAGGAACCTATATCCACTTTTTCGATATTATCTTCTCTCGTCTTCTTCCCCAAAAGTTTCATCGTAAATCCAAATTTTTCTGTCTTTTTCTTTAATTTTATTGGGATTTTTTCTAAATTATTCTTGCTATTGATATCATCTAATTCTCGTTCCCCTCTATCTATTGATACTAATTTTATTTCGATTGTCAAAAAAAAAAAAATCTAGGGTTAGGGTACTTGATCTCTTCTCTAGTTGTTTAATATCTTGATCTATCGTTTTCTTTCACTATTTACATCAATTTTGATAAATATTCCTTTCGATTTTGATGTCAATTTCATGTTTTTCGCCCCCGATTGAGATCTAGGGTTCATATTAATCGATCTAGCTTAGGGCTTTCCAGATCTGTAAATTGTTAGAGGGTTTTCTCTGAGTTTGTATAGGTTTGATCAATTCTTATCCAATTCATACTTGATTTGGTTAATTTTTGGGTAGTTGGAGTCTAGGGTTAGGGTTTCTTCTGATTTGGGGATTTTTTATTTTTCCAGCTTAAGCTTTTAAAAGCCTGAAATTCCTATTGGTTATCCCTATTTTTAGTCTATTGGTGGCGTTCTAGTATGGTTCTATCTTTTTGAAGTTGGCCTAAAACTTTATCTGAGCTTACTTCTTTAGAGAGGTGAGTAATATACTACATGTTAACTGGACATTTGTTCCTGTCTGAACTGTTTTTTAAGCATTAGTTCTTTGTTGTGGTGGATGTGTGTTAAACTAGCATGATAGTATAGTTATTGTCTTAATAGGAACGTTTACAGATAGCCATCCTACATAAGGTTTGTATAAGGTTTCTTGCATGCATTTGCTATAACTTTGTGGAGGAATCCGAATCTTATCATTTACTTGTTTCACTGTCAAGTGCGAATGTTGTTGTTTTACTGTTCCATTGTCTGAATTTTCCTTTCATTCTCTTATTCGTTCTTAGAGTTTATTGCATTTGATTACCAATTATGCAAGTTGAAAATGGGATTCAAACGCCCTTTTGAAGATGAGAAGTTTCATGAGCTCCCACTCAAACATTCCAGACAACTTGACTATAACGATAAGTCTACTCAGTTTGAAGAAGTTAGTCCTCACCATGCTGGTTTCCAGAAAACTGTTGCCACGGGTAAATAATACGTGTAATTATAACTTCTTTGCGGGATTTAGTCTTGTTTTGAAAGGATAAACTTCCTTATGTGATTTGCTGTTCTCTTTTGAATGGGGTTACTGGAGAATAGTGAATGAGGGAAATCTTTGTAAGTCACAAGGCGGTGAGTCATCTGAAGGTGATATGTTTGATGAAGAGTCCAATTATGTTTACCCTGGTCATGACATGGATGATACTTTTACATGGGATACACAAGGTTGTGGTGGAAGAGATGCAACTTACTCTCCCCATTCTGGAAAGTATTTTGAGCTAGATATACCTCCAAGAGTATTTGCTCCTGTTGAGACTTTCTATTATTTACTCTTGGATCAACGTGCCAAAAAGCAAGTGCCCATTGGACCAGGTCATCAAGCCGAGATTCCTGAATGGGAAGGCAGTCAGACTGGGAACATAGAAACCTCAGGCATGTCAGTTCAAAATCACATTAGTGGATGTGCTGATGGTGAGAAGCTGTTTGGTACATCTGTTATTCCCATGCCTGGTTTGACTACAGTTGCACATATTGATGACATAGTAGGGAAGGGTAGAAAGTTTTGTGTATGCCGGGACAGGGATTCTGTCAGGTGTGTGTGCCAGCACATTAAAGAAGCTAGAGAAGAATTAGTTAAGACGTTTGGAAATGAGACATTCAAAGAACTGGGTTTATGTGAGATGGGGGAAAAAGGTGCACTGAAGTGGAGCGATGAAGATGCACAACTTTTTCATGAGGTTGTTTATTCCAATCCTGTAACATTGGGGCAGAATTTTTGGAGGCACTTGGAAGCTGCATTTTGTTCCCGAACTCAGAAAGAGATTGTTAGCTTCTACTTTAACGTATTTGTCCTCAGAAGGAGAGCCATCCAGAACAGAGCTTTTATATTGGACATTGATAGTGATGATGATGAATGGCATGGATGTTATGGAGGCTCTTCTGGTACTCGTTATGTAGAAGAAGATGAAGAAGACTCTGCAATCGAGTCTCCTCTTCATCAAGGGACTAAGAAAGTGTATCCACTCCATCATGAAGAAGGTGAAGAAGATGTTAGTCATAGCAGCAATGATGAAGATGATGATGATACTAAAGAAGGTGGCACTGGACTGTATGACGAGCACAAGATGAGTTCAACAGTTGAATACATGGATAGATTTTCTGGGAACAATGGAGAGAGATTGAACGTGGAAGATGACTCGTGCACTTCCTTTGAACTTGCACGTAATGCAGTCAACTGTGCAGAGAAAGATGAGACTGTTCCTGGAGAGCAGCAGAAGAAGTTGAAGGATTGTAATGATCCAATAGATACCAAAGTCTGGGATGCTTCGAGGTGTTTGAATGTTCCAACAAATGGCAAAGATCTTCAACCAACCCGGAGAATCATGGAGGAGATATTTGGTAATGGATGCTGGGAAAACAAGGCAAGAAACAAGTGAAGAAGCAAACATCATTCTCAACAACTTGCAGAATCATGGGAGAGATATTTGGGGTTTATGGGGTCCTCCTTCAAAAATGTTCCTATTAAAAAGTAGTGAGAGTTTTAGACTTAAAAGAATTTTCCAGCCTTTGTTTTTCATGTGGATTCTTGTGAATGGGCTGTTGTTTCACTTTTCTTGGGGCCCTCTTTCTTAAAATCATTTACTTAGAATGTCATAATCTCTCTGATTTGCTGTAAAAGATTTTCTCTTCTTTGATCTTTAAATTTTTATATACAGGAAGTTTGAAGGCAAAGTCTGGCATTTGCCTTGAGAAACAATCATTACCAATAAAATAAAAATAAAACTTTTGAACGAGAAAAAAAATGGAACTATTTTGGGTTTACTTTCAAGAAAAAACTCAAAAAAGATATTAACTATTTTTATTTGAATGTTTAATATTCAATTATTTTTTGTTATAAAAAAATACACAAAGTAAAAATCTGTGCAATTTAATATCCAAACAATTAAATATTATTATTTTCTCACGATCTTAAAACAAAAATAAATTCCAATTTTATCCTTATCATCTCAATTAACTATTAATTTTTTAGATGATATGTTATTAATTTTATAATTTTGGATAAAAATTAATTTTATGAAAATTTTAGTCTCTGGTGTCTAAAAATTTAAATTTTCATTTTTATTACAATTAATTTCTTTTAAATTTTAACAGAAAATTAGAGAAAATCAAAAATATTTTAAAATGGACGGTAAACAATCTCCGTCGTCCTCTTTTGCCAACATCAAATTCGATATTAACTTCTTCTTCGTAGTGAGAAACTCTTTAATCGAATTTAAATCTTTCACGAATCAAACTATTTTTGACAAAATCTCAACCTGAATCTCATCGTCTTTCTCAAGATTTATCAATTCATAAAAATGGCTATTTTTGTTTTTAGTAGCAAAATAGCTAATTTCAACCCGAATCTCAGCGAATTACATTAATCTTCGATTCTAGATTTTCTCAAAGAGAAAACGTCTCTTTGATATTGGGACGATAGAATAAGATTGTAAAAATGACTATTTTAAAATATTTATTATTTTCCCCTAATTTTAATGTTAAATTTTAAAATAAATAATTCTAATAAAACTGAAATTTTAAATTTTAGACATCATAAAATTAATATTTATTCAAAATTATAAAATAAATGTCATATCATCTAAAAATTAATAGTTAATTGAGATGGTAAGGGTAAAATTAAAATTTTATTTTTGTTGTGAAATCGTGAGTATGAAAATAACAACATTTAATTGTTTGGATATTAAATTGTACAGTTTTAATGTTTTGTGTATTTTTCGTCCGACCAAAAACAATTGGGTATTAAACGTCCAAATAAAAATTAGTTGGTTTTTTTTTGGATTTTTTCCTATAGTTTCATAAAAATTGTCTCTTTGTTGGCTAAAAGATTATGAAAAATCTCCATTGTTGTTAAAACCTCACAAAATTTAATGCCAAAGTTTGTTGCTTTAGAATAGGAGAAGATGTGGGAAGATAGCCAATTATGGTATTCTCAAGGACAAACTTTTATAGACTTTGTTGTGTTGTTTGTTTGGACTTCAAAAGGTCTCTATTACTAAATAGCCTGTGTTTGGCCCCATGGTTTGTTATACCCACTCACTAACCCGAATAACAGTTTTCTAATTCAAAGTCTACACAAGATTTTTATTTAATACTATAAGGAAAAAAATCTTTGATAGCCAAAAAAATTGAATCTTTTCTGTAAATGTGTGATCTTTTTGAAATTTGAGGAATGGGTTAAGGAAATGGTGTGATTATAACAAAGTGGTCTAAACAGATCTGGACCGTCCAAAAGCTTTTTCTCTCTATCTCTTTTTGATTCCATGCATGAAATTGAACAACAACACACACACCGGAGAGATGAAGAGGAATAGATCCAAAAATGCAGCTGACCTTTGATTACTCGTGTTAGCAACACTTCTCTCTTATTTTTTTTATCTTTTTTGTTCCCAAACTCTAAAAATAAAAATCTAAACTTTACTGTGGAAATTACACAAAAAAGCTTGTTTTACTTTTCTCCTCTCTGTTTCTTCTTAGCTTGAAGTTCGGATCTTGTACTTAGCTATACAGAGAAACTGTCACATCTCTGAATCTGATTACAAGAAAGAAAAAAAGCATCAAACTTGCTGCTTCTTTATTCTCTTTTCTTCTCTGTATCAGTTTTGTCGGTTTATGCAGCACTCGTCTTCATTCATAGATTTTGATTTGAGGTAAACTAAACTCATCAGATATTAAAAATGGGTTCTTTACTTCTTTCGATTTCGTGTGTAAAGGAGAAACCTTTATTGATTCTTTCTTGCTTGTTTGCTGTTTGATCATTTGTCTAAGAGAAGAAGGTCAAATTTTCAAATGGAGGAAGGGAAAGAGAATTCGTTTTTGTGCAAGTACTGTTACAAGACGTTTCCTTCTGGGAAAGCACTCGGTGGTCACATTAGAATTCATACGAACGAGAATTCAGTTGGTTACAATGGCAATAAGAAGAAGAGGTTGGTGGATCAGAGAAAGATGATGGCTCAGAAACATAAGCAACAACAACAAGTTGGTTGCAGAGAATGTGGTAGAGTGTTCGTTTCTTTGAAAGCTCTTAGAGGTCACATGGCTTGTCACGGTGAGGTAAAGAAGATGTTGATGGATGATAATAGCCAATCTGATACTGAAAGTGAGACTTCCTCAGCTCCTATGAGGAAAAGATCCAAGAGGGTGGTCATGAAACAATCAAATTCTGAATCTTTGAGTAATGGGAGCTCGTCTTTTGGTTCTGAGATTGACCAAGAACGTAGGGATGGGGCTTATAATTTGATGATGTTGTCGAGTGATTCTAGTAGTTTCAAGAAAAGACGTAACATGGTGATGAATTCTCTTGGTGAGTCATCTGACAACAACTCTGCGATTGTTGAGAATAAGTCATCTTCAGGGGATGAGTTTAAGATCATGAATGTGAAGAATGCAGTAGATGACCAATGGAGATCTGCTGATGATGATGGAGTTAGTCTCTGTGATTCAGATGGCTCTGATTCTGATTACTTCATGAATGGTCCAAGTAAGTCGGAGTCAGACATTTCTGTTGACAGGAACACTGGATTTGGATCTGGATTCAACAACTCATTGATCAGGTTCAGGAATAGTAATGAGGGAGGAACAAAGTATGAGCTGAGCAAAAGCAAGAGAGCCTTGTTTTCTTATGAAACTGATTCATGTGCAGACACAAACAGCAAGATTCATCATAGGTTCAAAGATAGCAAATCCTCAATGGTTAAGAAAGAAGGTGGTGAGAAGGTGAAGAGCAAAGGTCATGAGTGCCCAATTTGCTTCAGGATGTTCAAATCAGGCCAAGCTTTAGGTGGTCACAAGAGATCACATTCCATTGCAAACCACGCAGCTGAAATGCGTAACCAAATCGATCTCTATCTTCCTGTTTCGGATACTGATGAATGAATCAGAACCTGAGAACTATAGTTCTCTCTGATAGTATTTCATCCCCACTTTTTGTTTGTTTTCTTTGCTCCACATTTTAGAACTAGATCAAAAGTTTTTTTTGATTTGTTCATATAAAGTTTGCTTATCACTTAGAGCCAATTCTTTGCTTTATGAACTCAAGTATTGATGTATATATTATCTTCAGCTTTTTAGGGACCTTTCATGTTTCTTACTGATTACTGAGATTCATTCTTCTTGTCTTCAAAGAAAGCTGTTACTTTTAAAGTTTTTTTTTCCTTTTTCGAGCTTTCACCTATAAGACTTCCTCTGTATTCATATTAGCACAATCAAAGTCAAGACTACAAGAGCCATTGTCTATTGCTTTTATGATGATGTTTTGGTTCTAACATAAAAAGGGAGAGAGTTGTGTTCAAGTTAAAGTTGTTGATTCAATTGAAAGGAGGAAAAGCAAAATAAATAAATCCCAAATTTGGTAACTTTACTAATTTATAGGTAGTTGGGTTTAGATAGACTCCTATTGGGCCTGTTAAGGCCTTTAAACTATAGAAGCCGATAAAGACCCAGGAGTTAACTTGAGAGTCACGAAACCACTCAAATACACGTTCTTGTTTATCTTGTGTACGTAATTACTACATAAACCCATTATTTTGTACGTATAACGTATTGTATGAAAAAGCTAAAGAAAGTGAAATAAATCTAGGATCGAAATGTATATAATAAAGTTCACGGGTTGGTATTTATGTCAATGAAAACGAACTAAGCGAAGGACCCACTTTTTTTTGTATAACCAGTTTTGCCCTCTCATTTACTAAAACTAACCGTCATAACATCGATTCATGTGCTTCTTCTGTGTTGCATTTATATCCCAATTTGCTTCCACCAAATATCTTCCCTCTCTCGATTTTAAACTTCTTCTTCTCCAAGACCACTTCTCACTTTCTCTCTCTCGCTCTCTCTTGGAAACCAAAACAATGACGATGACTCACCTGAATCGTCTGATCTTGATCTCTCTTCTCTTCGTCTCTTTACTTCTCAAATCCTCCACCGCTTCTTCAACCGTCGTCGACGAAGGAAACAGAACATCAAGAAACTTCCGTTACCGAACGCACCGATTCGTTCCGAGGTTTAACCACCACCCTTACCACGTGACTCCTCACCGTTCGTGTGATTCCTTCATTCGTCCTTACGCGCGTTCTATGTGCATTGAGCTTCAGAGAATCCACCGTAGCAGTCGGAAGCAGCCACTTCTTTCTCCTCCTCCTCCGGAGATTGATCCAAGGTACGGCGTCGACAAAAGACTCGTCCCCTCTGGTCCAAACCCGCTTCACAACTAAAACCATATCCTCAAGTTTCTATACATACATATATACAGAAACATTTGTCACATATTTTCTAATTTAACTCGTTTCTCGGATTTGTTCGAGAGAGATTTGTGTACTTTATAGCTAGAGTTATTTTGGCCCAAGAAGATGGTTCGTTAGTTCTTCTTGGTCTTCTTTGCGGAAATTTCTTATTTCTACTTTCTTGATCTTGTAATGGAGTCTTGCGTTATGGTAATATTGTAACTAAGCTATTTCCACGCTTGTTTTTGGGCTTTGTAGTGTGAAAACAATCTTGGAAATAGTGTATTTTTGCAAGGGACTTTCTTTTGTTTTTCTAATGAGAAAATGATAAATTATAGTTTTGAAAGCGAAAGGAGAAAAAAAGATTTAGTATGGTTGGGAGAGGAGAGGTGAAGAAACGCATGAGCTCCATTAATTTGGGAGCTGTATTTATGTAACTCTAAAGTTTCCATTGGTCTATCAATAAAAATTTAAAAAGGTTGATGGGGCATATATATGTTATGTTCTTCTCTTTCGTGTGATATTTCGCTGTAAAGATATTTATTTCGCTTGTCTCTGTCAATAGACAATAGTAAAAACTTTGCAAATATAGAAACTTTTATTTATAATTTTGCCAACCAGATTTTCCTTTATCATTTTGCCAGCCAAATTTTTTATGTCTACTCATTTTTACAAATGTGGCACCGTCCACCATGTACGTGTTATCATCCGATTTAATCAACGGATTATAAGTTGTAGAAAATATTATTTATTACTCTTTATGAAAAGGAAAGTTATGAAAGAAAATGTATATATCTTAATGTTTATCGCCAAATTTATGGGATAAAAGTGTTTTAAGATGAGATGATGAATATAGTGCAAGCCTGGCAAAACAGAAAAGGAAACAAGAAGCAAAATTGGAGGGGAAAAAAATAATCTTTATAGAGTAAAATAGAAATAACTTGAATGCATTTTTGGTATAAGATGAATCAGAAAAAGTTATAATTTTTGTTTGTAACTTGTGAATTTCGAGTATTTTATCTAGTACATATCACTTTTTGGGTTTAGAGCCTTTCAAAATCTCTGGACCGGACCGGTCTACTCGCAACAAAATGATGGATTCAGCTAAAATGTGTCGGATCTACTAATCTTTTTTTTTTTTGTTGCTTAGTTAGCTAATTACTTTCTTGCATTCTTTATTTGGTTGCTTTTATCCAAAAACAGACTAAAATAATGCGTGTATAGCTTTCACTCTTAAGCAAAATCCGCCTAGACAATGGTCACGTCTTCACTCATTTCTCTACTATTCTCTTATGAAAAATGTCAATAAAAAATTTGCACACTGTATAATGTAATAATCTGAGTATCAAAAAATTTTTATTTTATATCTTTCATTCGCAACCCCAAAAAGAAAGTAAATCTGCTAACTTTAGATATTGAGGAAATTTCAAAGTCAGTTTTATTTGTTTCCTGTTTTTGTGTTCTCTTTGCCTTGATGGTAGGATCTGTAGTTAACAAGACTAGTGTTACATCTCCAAACTCTGATCGCTGGAAAAGTATCAAGCTTTCTGCTTGATTCTCTTTCTTAGCATCTGTCAAGCTTTCTTTGAAGATAAATTTGAGGTAAAAATCAAACTAATGGCTTCTCTCACTTTTTGTTTCTACTTCTTCTTATGATCTTTTGTCTTTGTTTTGATCAGATGGAGCAGTTCAAAGAGAGGAAGTTTGTTTGTAAGTTCTGTAGCAAGAGGTTTCCTTGTGGGAAATCACTTGGAGGTCACATCAGAACTCACATGAATGAGAATTCAGCTGATTCAGATGAAGATGAGGCTGATAAGCTCAAGATGATTGATGAAAATGGTGGTCAATCTAGTTATGGTCTGAGAGAGAATCCTAAAAAGAACAAGAGGTTTGTGGATCACAGACAGATTATGGCTCTGAAACAGCAGCAGCAGCAGCAACAACTTCAAGAGCTGCGTCGTTGCAGAGAATGTGGTAAAGGTTTTGTTTCTTCTAAAGCTCTTTGTGGTCACATGGCTTGTCACTCTGAGAGAGAGAAGATTGTTATGGATAGTCAATCTGATACTGAGGCTTCTTCCTCTCCTATCAGAAGAAGATCCAAGAGAGTTGTTGTGAAACCTCACCACAAAGCTGCTTTTGTAGTTGGTGGTAATGGTATTATGAATCAATCTATTTCAGCTTCTTCTGATGCTTCTGAGATTGAGCCTGAACAGGAGGAAATGGCAAGGTCTTTGATGATGCTTTCGAGGGATTCTAGTTTTAAGAAAGGACATAACTCTTTGGCTGAGTCATCTGACAACAACTCTGTGATTCTTGAGACTAAGTCATCTTCAGGTGAGCAGGTTAAGATGTTCAATGTGAAGAATGTTGAAGAGTTATGTAAGAAGAACAAACTTGTAGTTGATAACCAGATGAGGTCTGGTGAAGAAAATGGTGATGTTCATTATGATTCAGATAATTCTGACTCTGGCTACTTCAGGAATGGACCAAAGAAGTTGGACTCAGATGTTTCTGTTGATGGGTTCTTTAGGAACAAAACAATAATGGGATCTGGATCCGGATTCAACAGCTCCCCAACAAAACAAGATAGGGACATGAACAGATTCAGGAAGGAATGGTATAAGGAAGGAGGGTCAGGGTCAGGATCAGGATCAGGTCGTTCTTCTACAAAGTATGATCTGAGGAAAAGCAAAAGAGGTTTTCCTTCTCATGGTCGTAAGAAAATCAAGTATGAGTTCACTGAATCTGTCTATGACAGTGGTGAGCATAGCTTGGAAACTGACTCTTGTGCGGACACAAACAGAACTATCAAGATTCATAGTAAGTCTCCAATGGTTAAGAAAGCAAACGGTGCAAAGAAGAAAAGCAAAGGTCACGAGTGTCCGATTTGCTTCAGGGTGTTCAAATCAGGACAAGCTTTAGGAGGTCACAAGAGATCACATTTCATTGGGAATCAAGAACACAGGACTTTGGTGATTCAACATCAAGTAGCTCATGAGATGCATACACTCATCGATCTCAATCTTCCTGCTCCTATTGATGAATGATCTTACTAAAACCGAAACCGCGGTTTTCTTCTCTTTATTGTTTCCTTTCTGTTTATTGATTCTTTTGCTTCAGATTCAAGAATGCTTTTGGTTTGCAAGGCAAATCAAAGTCATCTTTTATTTGTTCATAATCATATAAAAGCTTGGTGCTTTTGTGGCAGAGTTCAATGATACTTCAACTGGAAATAGAATAGTAAAACAATTATGAGAAAGCAAAAGGACCCCATGTCACCTCTAAGAAGAAACTCTTGTCAAAAGTGTTCTTCTCTATTTTGGTCAATCTTTTTCTTTTTGAAACAAAAGTCAAATCATTTTTAAGCAAACTATAAGTGTTTTTTTCGCAACATATGTACCGACCCTGTGGTCTAATTTGGCGTAGATAACATGTGTAACACTCAACCAGTTAAATGTTATGACCTAATTAAAGATGACGTTTTAGAATCAAATTATCTTTAATGGACAATCGTTTTATACTTGGCTCTCAATTAAGAAGAAATCTATCTGTTTTATAACCAACCAGGCTATAATACAAAGCAAATCATGTTTTGGTCCATCTTACAGAAGATAAAAGATATACAAAACGAAAAGAGACATAAATCACCTCCCAAATAGGTGAAAACAATTAACAACATCAGTCTACTGTATAAAAAAAATAATTTGGTATAATCTCTCTGTTTTATACCCCCCTCTATAGAATTTCCAAGTTTGGTAAATTCCGATTATTTCCTGAAACTATTATGTTAAGATCACGGTTGGGGGATTACTACCTGCAGGAGGGCACCTTTGTCTCCTCGGTCTTCTTGTTGCTTGTCCCCATCCTGAGAGCTTACTGTCTTCAAGTCCTCCCACTGATACGCTCTCATTCATTGGCTGCGCCATTGACGGGCATAATGGAGCTTGGTTTATGTTAGTGACATTTCGTTTTCTTTTTGAGTTCCGTCGAACAGCCAATCCAGAACTCCAAGTGTAGTCTCCGGTTTTCATCAGTCCCCCAAACATTTGGATATCTTCAGTGACTTCATGCCTCGACAGAGAAGAGAGACCAGGTAGAGTATCCCTTTGGAAATCCCGCTTTGGTCTTCCTCGTCTTGCTTGTCCTCTTCTTGGCTTGTTAATACATGTATCTTCGAATTTCAGATTCTCTGGGACTAATGGCTCTGGCATGTAGTCTTCCTCCTTTGTCTCCTGTATATTCAGGGTCATGGCTTCAAAGTAATCAATCTCCCCAGAAGAATAGTCTTCCCTGTTACCTTCAAAGTCTGTGGCTTCTGGAGAACCATCAATCTTTCTTTCTAACTCATCACCGCAAGAAGTGATTATTTCTGCAAACCAAGAGAGCGGGCTTTTTGAAGCCGCATCAGTTGAAGAGGAAGCTGCGTCATCAGGATGGCGTTGGTGACCAGCCATTGAGATGGCAACTATTGCTTCTGCTGCTACCTTGATGAGTTCATTCATAGAGTTTCCGTCTTGGCCTTGCATCATTCTCCAAGTTTCTTCATTTGTTTTGTCCTGTGAGTTATCTCCTTCTTCTTCACTCTCGAGAGTAGGGGGAGCTTCCAAATCTATCCAAGTTCTTGCTTTTGTTTTCACACTCAGACTGGAAAGGAAGCCGGAATCTTCGTCATCCTCATTAGCACATGAATTCAGATCAATGTAGTGTCTGAAGTTGGCAGCTTTTTTCCCTTCTTTCTTGTCTACATAGTAGGCTTTAGCACCATGCTGGTCAACAGAAACCGAGGCATCACATGGCAGGTTGATATCAAGGTCTCGCTTTACCAAGTGATTTACTTCCTTGTGTTGATTAGCAATCCATAAGGAATGAGGGATAAGGGGCGTACGCTCCTGCTTGCAAACAAATTGCTTCCCAAAGATTGGGCTCCCAATAATTTTAGTACTACTCTGAGAGTTGTTCGTTTCAACTCTTCCCATGTTTGCATTATTAGAGTATGAAGCAGATCGCAAACCCTTCAGAACAGAAGCACAAGTCAAGTCGTCCCCAGCGTCAGTTCCATCCATGAATTGATTTGTCGAAGCATTCAGATCAAAGAAGCCATTGGACATTCCACTTCTGTAAGGGGGCTGAGGTTTTAGCCAGGGCAACCCAGCTGAGCATTCCTGCCTTTTTGGCCCTTGAAGATTTACAAAACTGTGGCTGTTCGCTACCTCGCCTATGGAAGCATTTGGTTTAAAGCCGGTTGATGGGAAATTATAGAAAGACTGCTTTGACCCTGAAGAGAATCCTTGATAAAGCCCATTAGAGACATGGCTTCTATTCTCAAAACTCAAATCTGGTCTTGCATGTGTGTCAAAATTCATGTAGGGATTCGTTTGAACTGGATAAGATTTCTGATTTGAGCTGGTCATAGTCCTCCCGGATGAAGACCAATGGGTCAATGGTTTGAAAAATTCAGGGCGGTAGTCATTGACTGATCTTGGAGCAGTAGATGCCACACTTGATTCAACGTAGCTATCATAAGAAACTTGAGGAGTCTTTGAGCGAACTTCTAGCTCACGATGTGCTCTTTCCCCGGAAAATTTGACCTTGCTGTGATCAGTTGTAGGATAGCTCTGAGGTTGAAATGCATTGTTAGAAAGTACTTGTCCTGAATGAGAAGGCAGATGCACCTGATCTCTCTGAGTGCTCCTATCTTGCCCTATTAACACAGCCACAAAAAAAACATTTGAGAAATAGAAGATAGGCAGAAATGGTAACATATTACTGAATCAGCACAAAATTCAAAACCATTCTATGAGCGATCACATATTTTGCGTTCATTAAATATACTGAGCAGGAAAGACACTTAAATGTAAGAGCATGTAACTAGCCACTCATTAAGGAAAAAAAATCACCTGCTTCAAGGACCATCCATCCATTTTGAGTTCGATTTTTCTCCAACCACTGACCTTGAACATGAGCATTGTTTCTCCCATAATGAGAATACATATCCCTAGACAGAGCAGCAGGTTCTGAATCTTGCCCTTTGAGTGGCTCATTCAAGTCAGCTAAGCCATTTGAGTTCTTCACATCCAAGCAAGATCCTGAAGGATAGCTCCGATGAGAAGCATCCCCTCTTCCTGATTTTAACTGGTTGTATGGAGGGAAGCTTGTATTCTCACCGGTGTTAGTAGTTTCATCAGTATCAAGATACTCATCGGCTGGAAGTTGAAGATCAATCATTCTTCTCCTCCCCTTCACATCTCTACCCTCGGACGCGTCCCCATTTGAACTACCACCATTTTGCAAACGACCGTTGGACGCTTGTGTGCTGCTCCCTTCTCCACATGTTGAGTTTGGTAAAAGAAACCCATGTAACTTCCTCTTACTTTCATTTTCAGATGTATGATGATCACTCACGTTCATAACTTCATTCAAGTTCTTTCCTTTTACTTCCTCAACCAAATTCTTCTGTACTCTATACAAACGGTGAAGCTCATGCACCTACATATCAATACAAAACAAATCAAAACCATATAGACACGTAAATGAAACCATATAGAGAGCAATGTAAGCATCAAGATACCTGATTCTTGAAAACAGCTTCGTGCTCAAGCATTGTATGTTTCATGAAATCTTTCTCGTATCCAGAGTATGATGACGAATCCGCTGCATCTCTCATTGCGAAACACGTCTAATATCGCCGCCCATACGTTGCATCTCCACGATTCACTGACCAAAAAAACACTTCACTGAGATCCCTCATTGAATAAACACTCCACTAACTGATACATATGCAAACTCATAACATACAAGTACAATCACAGAACCACAAACACAACGTGAAACAACATTAACACATAAAAGCAAACTATGAGATGATCATCTCTGCTAGTATAAATATATTTTTGTCGTATCTAAAAGCGAAGAAGAAGATTCTGCAAATAGAGAAACTGCATCTTAATCGAATCATCAATGATATAAACCAGATTACACGCAAACTAATCCCAATAAAAACCAAAACCATTTACGAGAATTTAACAAACAAAAAAAAAAAAGAATCGAATAAATTCACTGTCACAAATTCACATTTATAAATTATAATCATAATCAAAATCAAAAACCAAAGCTTAGATTCTGGATCAATTGACTTAAACGACTAACCTAATTTCATCAAACAATAATCCATGAAAAATTCAGAAATGGCAAATCAAATCAACTATATATATAAAAAAGAGAGACGAACCAAATGAATAATTAAATATCCAAAAAATAAAAATATATAGAAATCTGGTGATAGAGATATTACCTCAGACCCACATCTTCTGATCGCAATTTGAACAGATAAAAAATCTCCCTAAATCAGAGACAGATTATCGGAAAAAATGAACAATAAATTAAAAAAGAAAAGTGTTTCCTAGATTCACTCTGATTTTTTTTTTTTTAATCAATAGAGAAAAATCTCAAGTAAATAATAACAAAAAAAAGAGAGAGTGCCAAATGAATCAAAAA
>Ga0041059_1001016_pt1 | contig 22293 bp, 17 predicted proteins | sample AraColnosormetaG_FD_56232 | JGI IMG/M metagenome (GOLD analysis project Ga0041059, IMG submission 56232) | Arabidopsis roots microbial communities from North Carolina, USA - Col MF nosort | ecosystem: Host-associated > Plants > Roots > Unclassified | place: USA: North Carolina | collected... | reverse complement strand
TTTCAATCATTGAGTGAAGTTTTTTTCTTCTTTTCTTTTCTTTTTTAATCTTCTGCTGCAGTCACAAACTCACAGTGATTGTAAAGCTGAAGTTTGTTTCCAGGCTCATTAGTCATTACCCTTGCTACAAAATTAGATTAGCATCAAAATTAATTAGTAAGTATTTAACCTAGGTTTTGATAAGATTCTTGTATTTGGTTTTCTTATCACCTCGAAATTTCCAATTTTGTTTGATTAAAAAGGATATAAGAAACAATAGGAAAACGTGCTTGTGGCATGCAACGTTGTTTTTTTTTTAGATACAGATACAAGGCTATTTTCTAAATTCAAAATCTTAATCCGACCAAATTTAAATCTATAAAAGTGATTGGTTACAGACACTATTTTACTTTTTTGTCTTTTTCAAGAAGTTATTTGGATTTTCAAAATTACAGCATTAATTAAAATAGTAAACATATGTTAAAAGCCTAGGCGGATAAGTGAAAATATGATTTAAAACATTTCTAATGCATATTTTATTTTATTTTAAAGGAGATTTTAAAATATAGAGAATAATTCAATGTGCCTTTATTTTATTTTAGAGAAAATTCTATTTTAGATATATATAATGGACTAAAATTTTTTATATAAAAAAAAATTTCTTAAATAAAAAATAATATAAAAATGAACATTGGAGATGGTCCGTAAAAAAAATGGAATATTGGAGATGATCTTGTTTAAATACTAATTACGGAACTACCTACTTTAGAGATATCTATGTGTTAATAATTGTGGTATGTGCTAATGATATGGCTATGTCATCCTCTTATGTTATATTGCAAGTTGTTTCAAAACGAAAAGTATTTGAAAATGGTCGATTATTATACGTATATACGAGTAAAAACATATTTCAGTCCGAACTAATATAATTATACTCTCTAACTACTTTCTTTTTTTGGTGAAGTACTCTCTAACTACCTTACGACAACAATTATTACCTGAACATTGAACAATGAATTTATTACGAAATACAACATGATCTACAAGATATATCGTGAAACACATTTAAATAGTCCTTATTTGGCGTTAAAAATTGTGTTCATGGTAAGTTTAATTAGCGTATAAATATGTACGATAGATATAGTTTGGGTTGAAATCGTATATTTTCCCCTTTTCTCCGTTATATGATTAAAAAAAAAACAATTTGAGGCATAGAATAAGCCCATTTAACTCCTACTAGCCTCACTCACTTCCCCAAATTTCTTAATCACCACTGGATACTATGGGCTATCTAATTTATTTTAAAATAATAAATAATAACTACTTAATTTTTTATAACATTTTTGGGGGCAACAACTTAATTTTTAATGGACCTTATAATTAATGGAAAACTGAAATAATTAAAATAATTATTACTAGATGACTAACTTTTTTATACAAATTACCAAAAGTGAATATGGAAGATTTTTTTGTTTTTTTGTTTTTTTTTGCAACATACCCTCAATAGTTTAAAACTATGCACTTTTATTTTTTACATTTAATGTTATTTCTAATGATACTGTATTACATTTTAAAAAAAAAATTTATTTTAAATATAGCACATTATTTTAACATATTCATTATGCACTTTAGTTATGATTTTGTCACATATTTTTGTTATCTATCTAATTAGCTCAATAATTAATTACTCTTATATTTGCTTAGGATGTAAAATGGAAACTTATCATAAAATAACATGTAAATATTATTAAAAATAATTTATTTTCTTATTTGTCAAAGATAATGTACTTATTATAAACACTAAAACAAAAATAAGTAATCACCATTAAACTTATTTTTATGTAAATGATATCTAATGATTAAATGGTATATATTGGTGGATAATGATGTAGATATATTCAAAGATTAAATACTATTTTTATGTCTGTACATATATGGTTATTTTAAAATTTTTATTTATGTCTATATGTCTCCTTATATATGAATGATTCCACCAAAACTCTTTTTTTTTCTCAACACATTCCTTATGAACTTTGTATACTTTGGCTATATATATCAAATTAAACACAAAGAACAAGAATGTACAATAAACCATTCTTCTGCCATGGATACAAAAGGTACTTTCCTTGTCCTATCTTTCTTCAATTATATTACACAGCCCTTATTTTACATTTGATATCTACAAATTAACATACATTTGTATATGTAAATCAGTTATCAATGCTCTTCCACTATCGATTTGGTAGTCTTTCTTCTCCAAAGTCCAAACCATGTTGCATTGAGAGGATCATCTCTATTAATGTCTGAAAATCTGTTTTTTTTTTCTTCATACATCATGTTTTCTCAGTCGGCTTGAGGAAGGCAACGCTTTCCACTTGATCTAATAAGATATTCATCTCAAGCTAACAAGAGAAAGCTTTTTTTGTTCTCTTTCTGAAACTAAAACTTATAAAAAAATCTCTAATGTTTTCTTATCCTTTCACTCGTAAACGTATTACGTATAACAGTAGAAACTTATCATGATACAAATAGTTCGTTTCTTTGATTACTTTTTAAAAATGACTTTGTAATTTCATTGATTCTGCTTTACGAATGCTGAATCTGGAATTTTGTTTTGCTTTTGTTTAGATTATATATATTTTAGATACATATAATATAGTTAGTTTCAGTTAGAGTATATACTAATAAAGAGCGACCGATCTAATAAAATTAGTCTACTAGATTGGTTAGGTAGAGTCTTTAAATATAATCTTGCAATTGATATTCCCTATCAGAGCATATTATAAGAAAAGTTCCGGTGACGTATTCAACCATTAAACCAAGAGATAGAGAATATGATTTTAAAAAGTTGATTTGGAGATTATCATCTATAGTTTTTTCTGCCATCTCTGGTAATGTAGATTTTTTATTTCCACAAATAGGTGAAAAAAAAGAAGGAAAAGAATCAAGTGGGTTACTAGCTAGGTTGGTCGGTAACATTATTATTTTGGGACAGAACATGTTGAAAGGTTTGGTGCATTCGAAAAGTCTTCGCCGCCTTGCCTTTTTAAATAATTTTTGTTTTAAACATCACTAAAAAGACTATAGTCTATAGAAAAAGAAAAGAAAAAAAGTCATTAGTTTTAATCGCATTACGCTTTCGGATAACACGAAAGGTTAAATTATAAAATGAACGATTTTACGAATCCACATATTCCTGGATCAACGGGAACCCTTCGTTTCTTTCCCACCCGCGTGTTATCCCGTTTCTCAAATTTCTCATCTTTCCGGGAAAATTCACTTTTTTTTTTTCCTGGGAAGATTCGTTGTGTTGTGAATTTTAGTGGGCACCTTCAAATTTTCGATTTTTTTTTTATTTTCCTTGTCTCTTACCTGATTTGGTGATTTATTATTACATCAACCACTCGATTCGTTAGATTTCCGGATTTGAAAAAGAGTCACCAACTTGTACGGATTCTCGTTTTGGGGATCGAGTATTGCTGATTTGTGATTTTGTTGTTTTTGGGTACTTTCCCTTTGTGGATTCGGATCTGGTTGGTGGCTTTGTCAAATGGGCGCATTAGATGAGGGATGTTTGAATCTGGAGCTCGACATTGGAATGAAAAATGGCTGCATTGAGCTTGCTTTCGAGCACCAACCTGAGACTTTAGCAATCCAAGACGCTGTCAAACTTCTCTTGCAAGGTCTTCATGAAGATGTCAATCGGGAAGGCATCAAAAAGACTCCTTTCCGTGTCGCCAAGGCCCTTCGTGAAGGGACCAGAGGTAACTATGAATCTCTTGCTCTTTTCTTCATCTTATAAGTAACTCTGTTCTTGAGCTATTGACCCTGGTTAGTTTATGTCCCGTGTAGTAGCTTGTTACTTGGCTTATTTGTTGTTATGATCTATTAGGATCTCCCTTTTTTTTTGTTTCCATTGGTGAAATAAGTTAGAATGTGGAAAGTATCAATCTTGGTGGCTTTTTTTCTCAGGTTATAAGCAAAAGGTGAAGGACTATGTACAGAGTGCTCTGTTTCCAGAAGCAGGGTTGGATGAAGGAGTTGGGCAAGCAGGAGGAGTCGGAGGACTTGTTGTTGTCAGAGACCTCGATCATTACTCTTACTGTGAATCTTGCTTGCTTCCTTTTCATGTCAAGTGTCACATAGGTTATGTCCCATCGGGCCAGAGAGTGTTAGGACTGAGCAAGTTCTCTAGAGTCACTGATGTTTTCGCCAAGCGGCTCCAAGACCCTCAGCGTTTGGCTGATGATATTTGTTCAGCTCTCCAACATTGGGTCAAACCAGCTGGAGTCGCTGTTGTTCTTGAATGCTCTCACATTCACTTCCCCAGTTTGGACTTGGACTCTCTGAACTTGTCTAGCCACCGTGGATTTGTGAAGCTACTGGTTTCCTCGGGGTCAGGAGTTTTCGAGGATGAAAGCTCGAATCTTTGGGGTGAATTTCAGAGTTTCTTGATGTTCAAAGGTGTAAAAACGCAAGCTTTGTGCAGAAATGGCAGCTCTGTGAAAGAGTGGTGCCCAAGCGTTAAAAGCTCGTCTAAATTATCACCTGAAGTTGACCCGGAAATGGTTTCTGCTGTTGTTTCCATCCTGAAATCACTGGGAGAAGATCCGTTGAGGAAAGAACTCATTGCTACACCAACTCGATTCCTCAAATGGATGTTGAACTTCCAAAGAACCAACCTCGAAATGAAGCTAAACAGCTTTAACCCTGCCAAAGTCAATGGCGAGGTCAAAGAGAAAAGGCTGCACTGTGAGCTGAACATGCCCTTCTGGTCAATGTGTGAACATCATTTGCTTCCTTTCTATGGAGTTGTTCATATTGGCTACTTTTGTGCTGAAGGATCCAACCCCAACCCTGTTGGAAGTTCACTCATGAAAGCGATTGTACACTTTTATGGGTTCAAGCTTCAAGTGCAAGAGAGGATGACTCGACAGATCGCTGAAACGCTATCGCCTCTTGTTGGCGGGGATGTGATTGTTGTGGCGGAAGCTGGGCATACTTGTATGATCTCTAGAGGAATTGAGAAGTTTGGAAGCAGCACCGCGACAATCGCAGTTTTGGGTCGGTTTTCGAGTGACAATTCCGCAAGAGCGATGTTTCTAGACAAGATCCATACAACTAATGCCTTGAAGACAGAGTCAAGCTCTCCATTTTGAGATGGTTTCATGTCTGTTTGTTGTCTTTTTTTTATGCTTCTGCTTGTCTTCTCTTTTTTTTGTTATATGATAAATACTTCGGAAGTTGCTAAACTTCGGAAGCAAACCAATGATTTCTTGGTTTTGATTCTTCTTCATGGGTTTGTTTGTTTCTACATGGAAAATGAATATTTATCTTTATGTTAGGTGTGACATTCTCTTAATATAGATAGATTTTGTTAGCCATACTATTACTACATTGGACTTTGTTTAGAATGAAAAGAGATATTGAAATTTGAAAGTTTATAAAGCATTACTCAATCCTGTTATGTTTCCAGAGCTTGAGTGTAAACATCTCTCTTTCCAAAAATGGTACTAAGAGAAAAAGGATGAAGACAAAGTTATCTGTACACAAGAGACGATCAAGATTTTGTATGGATTCCAAGAATAACTTTGACCCAGAAAAGGGGAAACAAAGTAGATACAATTGTAATGTATTAGTGGGTAATTTATAAGATCTCTCCCCTATTCTCTCTATATCCTCTCTAATATACAACTTAATGCTAAACCCATCTTCTGATGATGACACAGCCGAATCAAAACTGAACCAAAAGTCTATCAGATGCTTACCGCAAATCTCATTTCCAACAATCACACTCTCGAAAAGATTTTACTCTAACCTACACATACCTTACTGACTTGAATTGTTCTACTAGGGAAGCCTTTCTCATTATGAAGCCAACCAGTCATACCGCAACATCTCCCATTCCAATGGTGACGGGCTATCAGTGTATCAACAACGTCATTGGGATGTTGTTTAACCGAGTAAAGAGTCACAACAATGGAGATGTGAGGGAGGACCTTTCTCGTGTTGAAATCAATGAACATCTCCAATCAAAACTAGAATGGGACAACGTATGGAAGAGCTATAATATCAGCAGATTCTATCCTAAGAGCTTGGTTCCAAACTTGCGGATTCTCAACCAATGAAGTAGATTCAGCAGAATCTGCTCTTTGCTTTTTTAATAATTTACCTGACTGACCAAATAGCCATTCTTGTTCAACATCATCAACCTCATGCAATACCTCCCTTTTTGGTACATTCAAAATCTTATCCAAATATTTCAAGTCTGAATGAGGCCGCTTCTTTGCAGATGCTTCATCGTTTTCTTTAACTTTCACTGAAGAAACCGGTGGATGGCTTTTGGGTTCTTGAGAATAAATGAATCCGTTAATCTTGTGCTCCTTAACCTCTGGATTAGACACTGTTTCGTGCAACTCAGAAACAAGCTTTGGATGTGTTTGGCATGCTCCAAACTTTCTTCCGTTTTCCACGGATGATATAGGAGAAACAACTGGCTTATGTATCTTGTTTTTCGTAGATCCATTCTCTGCATGACAATTAAAGAAACTCATGCTAAGAGACAAACAGTAATAACACAAGTAAAACACATTCCCATTTCACATTTAGCACGAAAACCAAAATCTAATCCATTAATAACACTTAGTGAAAATGAATATACTAATAATATATAAAGACATCAATGAGTTATCAAGAGTAAGACATAAGGTACATCACATATAACTTTTTTCTTTTTTTGGACGACAAGACATATATATTATCTATTTCAACTGAAAAAAGAGTTCGGTCAGGGAAGGACTCACCATACAGCAATCCATTTGTCTCAAGATCCTTCCGTTTGCCAAGAATTCTCTCAGCAGTAAGGTTCTTGACGCCTGCTGTTGAAAAGTCTTGCACTCTAAAATCCCTAGTACCCACAACGTCTTGTTCTCTCTCTAATCTGGGTCCTCCCTCTACAAACTTTGGTTTCTCCTGACCATTTTTCTTTATCACCTCAGTTTTCTCCTCTTTCTTCTCTTTACTACTTCCATTTGTTATGTTTTTTGGTTCACTTTTCTTTATCCCTTCATTACCCAATGGCTTATCACTCTTTGTCACACTGTCCCTGCGGTGATTCTTCTCTTGTAGTTCCCGTTTCTTTGCCTTATCATTTTTCTCCACTGGTTTAACTTTAACCTCAGCTCCTTTCTGATCCATGCAAGGTGATACTCGGAGAACCGCACTTTCAGACTTTTTTGACATAGCAGAGTTTCTATGGGTACTGTTTCTCTTCTCGTCAACTTTTGTACGGTTGGTTTGAGGTATTGAGCAGGAATTGTTATTCTCTGTAACTCCACAAGGAAAATCAATCTTTCGTGGACTTTGACTTTCTGTAGCTTCTTCATTTCCGAACCTTCTTGCCAGGTCCTGTATAAACTTAGACTCTCCGTTACCATTACTCTGCAAGGTATTTGTTACAAGTTTTTCTCTGTCCCCGGTGTTTGACAAAACACCAGCAGCTTTTCTGTCCTCTGAAGTTCTGCTTTTTTCTTTATCTCGATCTTTGTCTTTCCTATCTTTATGTTTCTCTTTTCTCTCCTTCCGTTCCTTATGTTTGTCTTTGCTTTTTTCTTTTTCCCTTTTCTCTTTTCCTTCTTTCTTTTCTTTATCCTTCTTGTGCTTCTTCTCCTTGTGCTTTTCCTGCAGTTTAAATCCCACGAGAAAAAGACCACACGTATATAAGTGATGATTAGAAGAAAGGCATACAAAGATTTAGTTACCTTTACTTGTCAACTCTTGGGTTACCTTTACTTGTCAATTCTTGGGTCAACTTATATAAGTTTTCAGAGAAGAAACCAGGTTAATCATCAAATTCAATGAGTATGCGTCTACATTCATTCAAGGATAAAGGATCACACTAGTGATATTACTAAGTTTGGCATCAATGGAATACAATTATCTAACATCCAAAACCACCAGCTACAGAAACCCATACACTTCAATATGTCAGCATCTCAGCATTCTAAGTTAGTCAAGGATCCTGCAATGCTTGCTGTGTACTAAGAAAAACAAGTGGAAGGACAATTGGGGCAGAAGCTAATATTGGGGTACTTATGGTTCTCTCATATGAGGTAGTTTAAGTCCATCAGCATCATTACAGGTATCAATTCCTCTATCACTACTTAACTGTTTGGGTGACAATATCTCAGACTCGACCAACTCTTAACAGTAATGCTACATTTATACAAGAAACTTATCCTGAAACAGTCTCTATGACCCTTACTCAACACAAAGGCACCCACAAATCCGTCCATTTATCAAAACCTTTAGACTATGCTAAGAGCCTAGAGGCAAAACGTGTTACCAAAGTTCTCTAGTCATTCTCCAACAAAATCAATCTTAGAAACACCAGAAAAGAACATGATTATCAAAGAATGTAGAACCTTTATCAAAGAGTCTGATGCCTCGGTTCTAATCTTCTTCTCATATCCTGGAGGTGGAAATGGGAAGCAACGAGACATGACCACTTATCCGTTAAAAGTGGTATACTTTAAACCACTCTCTAGTTACTTTGTCGCTCCTAAGTCCCAGCACCTGACCAGATCAGAATCTATGATCCAGTCCACCATATCCAATAATATCACTTAGAAGCTCCAAACATTTCTTTATGATCTCCCAAATTTCACTTCAATTATCCTTAAGTATACACTATAAAATTAGTAATTTTGCACCTGGGGACCTCAAGATTTGTAGCTAACCTGCCAAACCCATGATGAGCAGAGAAAATCAAAATCGGAACCATTCGTCTCTCAATTTCGTTGGAGTTAAATAAGATATATGAGCAGAGCTCAAAAGCACCTTTATATCGGAAGCCGCCAACAAGTTGGCCTCTTTCCGATTGAATGTGAATTCCGCCAATCAAAAAAAGATAACACTTTATTCCAATTCAATCCTCCCACAGACTCTTTTGACCGCAATTAGGTTCTAAATCAGGGCCACGATCCAATCAAACCCTAAAAAAAAAAAACAATCGCAAACCAAATCACCAGCCCAGAAGAGGAATTGCTAAGTGCACCAATTGCACACGCAAGAGGTTAACTAAGAAATTTAGAAGAAAAAAAAAACGAAATCTTTGAGGAAATCGAAATAGCACTAATAACGTAAATCAGCTCAAGTATCGTCGGATCAAAATTTCAAACCTTTTGGTGGGCAACACAAAAATTTAGTTTTTTTTTCAGCTTATGGGAAAATAGAATTCAACGGTGTTCTTTAAACCAGCTTCCGTTATTTTATTTTATTTGAAAAAATCATATATAAGAGAGAGAGAGAGAGATTGGAAGATCTCAAAAGAGAGAGAGAAGAAGAAGATATACAAACGAAGAAACTGAGAAATATCTTCTCTTCTCTCTCTCTCTATCAATCTCCATGTGTTGGCATATGGGTGCGTGTTTATATATATATATATACCTTCTCTTTCTGTATATAACTGTAATGTTTCTTCTGTGTCTTTTTCTTTTCTTTTTTTTATTACAACTATTACTCTTTTACGAGACGAAGAAGAATCTCTCTCTCTCTCTCTCTCAAAACCCCAGCCAATGAAACTGAAACTTTGGTCTCAATTTCGCAAAAGTGGAATTTATATTTGAGAGACGAAAGAGAAAGGGCTTTTAATGCCACAATTTAACATTTGGGCTAAAAGCCCATTCGTAGATTTATTTTAATATCTTCCAGGCCCAGCCCAACTAGGATCCTTGGTATTACTCAAGGTATGATCTCCACACGCTGTACTTCAAAAGGATTCTCTTCTTGCTACTACAAACAAACAAAAAAGCTACACAAAATCATGTGTAATAATAATTTTAGAAGGTGGGTCTTTCTCTGCAGTGCAATTGATCAACCAAATCTATGACTTCACTGCAATCACCAGTTTCATCTCCTTCCATGAGACACTCAACATAAGTCAACACTCCACTTTTCTCTACAACTCCATTTGAGGTAAGAAGCTCCATTACAAGCTCCCGCGCCCGCTCTGCATCTCCTTCCTTCTTCAAACCTTGAATCACTAGGCAGAAGGATTTGAAACTCGGGACAAATCCGGATTTGAGAACAAGTGTTATCAGCTCCATACACTTGGTGTGTTTCTTCTTGCTGCAATAAGATTCCATAATGATGTCCATGGCCTTCTCAAGAAAAACACCTCTCTCGAGTACATTTTGGACTAGATCGTTGGACTCATCCGTTCTTCCCTCTTTGCATAACCGTGTGACCAAGAAAATACATAACCCGCTGATACACCCACCAAGTTGTTCAACCACAGATATGAGTTCGTTGATACATTCAGGATCGGTTTCTCTAAGAGCAATATCGGAAACTGTACTCTCTTCTGAATTATCAATACCCTTTTGAGATAAGACAAATCCCTGTAACAATGAAGAATAGATACGGTCATTTAGTTCATATCCTCTTTCAACCATTGCTCTTACTGTTTCAAGAGCACGGTCTAGTTTTCCATTGTTGACATATCCTTTCACCATAACGGTATAAGTGACATGGTTTGGTGAAACTCCTGAATCTTGCATAGCAGAAAGAAGCTTCTCTGCTTCCTCGACTCTTCCAAATTGACAAAGACCATTTATGATGATTGTGTATGGATAGACATTCGGCAAACACCCACTTAACTTCATCAGTTCTAGGATCCTGAAGGAACCAGTAATATCACCTGATCGAATCAACCCATCAACCAATGTTGTGTATGTCACCACAGAAGGAACTAAACCAAGCTTATTGATTTTCCCAAGCATTGCTAATTCCTCCTTCACTTTACAACCTTTACTGAGCATATCAAGAATCACATTCAGGGAGTGAGGAGTTGTCAAAATTCTCATTTTAACCAATGTCTCCAGGATAAACAATGCGTCACGGGTTTTACCGACTTTACAGACACCATCGATAAGAGTTGTACCTGTTACTTCATCTAGGCTTATTCCTTTTCTAAGCATCAAACCTAAAAACGCGCTAGCAACGTCAGCCTTCCCTTGTTTGCAGAAAGCATTTATTATAGCGGTGAATGTAAGACAATCAGGCTCAATGTCAAAGCAGTTCATCGAGCTAAGTAGCTTGTAAGCCGTATTCATATGGCCTTCTCTACAAAGCCCATCGATCAAAACATTATAGCTCACAATGTCAGGTGACAGGCCATTGTCCAGCATTCTCTTCAAAAGGTGCACAGCCTTGTACGGTTTCCCGACTCTACACAACCCTTCCATAAGCTCGTTAAAAGTTCTTACATTTGGTTTGCAAGCCCTCTTCTCCATTACAGTAAGAAGCTCAAAAGCGGGAACAACCCGTCCATCTTTGCAGTAGCCATTTATCAACGCATTGTAAGTTATTACACTAGGAAATATCCTGTCTTTAACCATCTTTCGACAAACCCCATTAGCCTCTTCAATCTTTCCGTCTCTACACAACCCATCAATCAAAACAGTGTAAGTGTGGACGTTTGGTTTACACCCTCTAGGAATCATCTCATCAAACAAGTTAAAAGCTTTATCAATCAAACCTCTATCGCACAAGGCTTTAATAAGCACAGTATATGTACGTGTGCTTGGTTGGCAACCTTTCTCACCCATTTGATCTTTTAGGCCAAATGCTTCTTCAAGTCTCCCTACTTCACACAACCCGTGAATCAAAATGGAGTAACTAACAGAGTTCGGTGCACAAGTTACCTCCTTAGACATTACATCAAACACCTTGAGTGCATCTCTGAGATTCAATCCACGGCAAAAACCCAGTAACAAAGAAGTGCCTATATGGGAATCTAACACAAACCCAATTTTAAGAATCTTAGACATGAACATCTCAGCGGCTTCCGTGTATCCATTCTTACACAGAGCATTGACAATGGTTCTGTAATCAATCATACCAACAACAAATCCGTCAGCTTCCATTCTTCTATAAGTCACGTAAGCCAAAAATCCTAAATCAAGTTTAGCTAAGGACATCAAAAGAGAGCTGTAACAAGGGTAATTTAACCGGAACCCAAAAACTTCTCTCAGCTCATCAAAACAATACATTAGTTTCAACATCTCTTTCTCGCATCTACTACATTCCTTGATCAACGCAACAATAACAGCATGCGCAACTCGATACAATCCGGAAGAAACAATCAGTTTCAAAAGCTGATTTTTCTGAGTTGGGTCGAAACAATACGACGAATGCTTGCAGACCCACATGAAAAAGCGAACGCAAATATCGTTGTCACTGCGTTGAAGCGAAATGACCTGTGAAGCGACATTTGGATTCATGTGAGAGACTAGAGATTTAAGAGAACTGTTCTTCTCCCAATTGGGGGTTTTTAGCAAAGATGCGACATCATGAGCCGCCACTTCGTCCGAGGAAGACAGAGAAGGTCGAGAAGAGACGGAGAAGAAGGCATTAGAAGGAAAAACATGACGCCCCAAAGCTAAGATCTTTCGAGTACTTCTGATATGTATCAGCAGCATACACAGTACACAGATTGAAAGGAGCCGGAGAGAAACAATAAAAATGTTAACTTTAACTAGTGGGGTTTAGGGTTTTACTTTTATCTCTCTGGCTATTTTGAACAATGGTGTTTATGCAGGTGTTGTCGTCTGTCTGAATATTTTCACGGCGAAGATATAGTGATCCGGTTATGAGGTAATTGAAATTGAACCGTACCGAACCAATGCATCGCCTCACACTTATCAAGTAAAATTGCACCCAAAACTTTAATTAGTTAAAATAAGATGTCCTGTCCACCTCCAGTGGTAATTCTCGTATTAGCAAATACAAAAGCCAACCAAAGAAAAACGTTGTGTTGAAAGAGAAGTATACTATCAAGTAACAATAGACACCATTGAGACTGAGCTAAAGGAATTACCCAAGACACGGCAAAAATAAACTTGGCCTGACAATTTCAGACACTAAGATGTTTCTCTTTTTCATTCACAATCCTTGAGCAACTGTTTTTGTGCAATGTACATATATTCTTCAATTGTGAATGACCGACTATCCGACTGAATGTTGTATAGTTCCCACCAAGTGACCGAAAACTAGTCCTTTATCGCTACATCACCAAATCATCAGCAGAGTAGTAGTCCGCAATAAGACGGTACATGTAGGATGGATTGTGTCCTCCCCTGTAACCAAAAAGGTAACGCTATCACCAACCCTTTATCCAAAAAAGTAATGCCATGAAAATGGACCAACCTAAGAATATAGCAAAGATTATATATAGGAGACTTACGTGTCTGTTATAAAGAGACTAACAAGGTTTGGTGGGACATAATCGAATGTTGGGTTGACAACTTGAAGAGACCCGGAACCTGCTCCAAAATCCAGGCAATCAGAGAATTCACCAAAATCCAACAGTTCAGATGGAGATCTCAGCTCATTTAGTAATACTTCCGGATTGTGAGGATAGAGGGGACACAACTGTTATTACATTGGAAACCCTAAGTCAAGTTTTGAGAGCAAAAAACAGTTTGAGAAATTAAATACAACTCGAAACCAACCTTGTGACTACCAGCAAGAACCACGAATGGGACTGCGTGCTTTTGTGCTGCAAGAGCAGCCATGTTGACACCAACTGGCCCTATAACTCCACCATTAGCCATCACTGCATGAGCTCCAATTATAACCTGTGCATTTTCACATCATTGCAAATTATTTAGAAGACAAGGACAAGAAAACATAAAGTTGGGTAGGAATGAATTGTACCATATTCACTCGAGATATCATAGCAAACACTGCAGAGTCGGTGATCACAGTTGTCTGCAAACCTCTAGCTACCAATTCTTTTGCTAATAGATGGCCCTGATATCTAATATAATAGAATAGAAATGGAAGAAAATTTGATACAGCTGAGTTAGATGGACAAATCAGAGAGAATATAAAAATGTTGAGAGAAAACACTAACAATGGTAATGATGAAACATATAGTAAAGGGAGAAACCAAACCTTGGAGCACCTTCGGCAACAAATACACGAAAAGATCTTTTTTTCTCCTTTGCAGCACACAGAAACTCAAGCACTGTTCTTGAGCTACCCAGGGTTAGGATCACCTCACTGAAAAAATAGAATTTAGGCAATACAAAAGTGATCATCACGAAAAGACACTGAGAAACGACCATTTTAGTTCTCCATGTATAACATGTTAAAGATAAATAATGCTATAGAAAAGAAAAGTACTTTTGATGTATATGCTCTATAGCTTGTTCAGCGATCTGCTCATGACAACCAGCAATCTCTTGAATAAGTTGATTCACTCCTTCGATAACATCATGCTTCAGCTTCCGAGTTAACGAACTTTTATCGGCAGCTAAACAAAAGGGTATATTAGACCATTAATATCAACCAAAAACAGTAAAATATTCTTGCTGCCATATAAAATTTTGATCTATGGTTCATTTATGATATAATCCCAATAAAGTGAGACGAACCACCTAAAAAAGTAGACTGATAAGAACATATATGATTCTCATTTATCTCTATAACTCAGCAACACAACACAAACTCACAGGTAATTCCAGCAACAAAACTACAGGAACCAGTAAAATAGGGTTTGCTTAAACTCTCCCAAGCCTAAATGCCCTAAAGCAAAACCAAAACCACTGAGACCTAAATCTGTCTACGATAGCTAAAAAGAAAACCTTATATATCAGCTTGTAAAAGAGAATATGAGCCAACATTATTAAATTCCAGCGATAACACTTATCTTCAATGGTTTATCAAAGACATCAGTAAAACAGACGGCATAAGGACCTACTGAAAAAAAAACAGTATGTGCAAAGGAGAGCCAAAGGCATGAAAAAGGTACATTTACTTTTGCTTTCGGAATCAGCACCAGATGAAGATGTGTATGGAACAGTTGCAGATTCAGGAGTGCCCTCGAGAAGCGTTTGCAAAGATGGAGGGCGTAATGTACTCCTAGCTGCAGCTGCAACAACTGCTGCAGACATTGCAGGAAACCCAATTCCTTTGCAATTGTCTACATCATCATCATCACTTGCATCCAACAAGTCCAAACCACCCATAGCTGCTGTAGTTAGAGAAAGATCTTCCTCCCTTATAATATGCAAAACCCGTCTAACTACATTTCCCACCGCAAGCTCTACAAAAATCATATCCGTATATATCAATTCCTTTCACAGACTAAGAGAGAAGAAGCAAAAAGAGAGTTTAAGAAGACATACCAACAGGATTAGCAGCGATCAATTGCTCACCAACAGCTTTCACAGCATCGATAAGAGCGGCAGCTTGGTTAGCGTGAGGCACCCGCTGATGCGAAATTACTGACCTAAGTAGCTCTACGGTGTATTTGGCTGTAGCCTGTGAGCCCTCAATCTTACTGTATGAGATAATGATCCAATCAGCAACTATATTCACAAAGGGTTTTACGAAATTAAGCCAGAAAGAAAGAATTTACCGCTTTCTGAGCTTGTTAACAAATTCCACCACCGTTGATTGAACGTCTGGCATCTTCTTTAACCGAAATTAACGAGAAACTTGAGAAAATGCGAAACCTGAGGCGTTAGATTTCATAAACCCTAATCACGCGCGATTCGCGGCGGGAGGAAGAAGAAAATGGGAGAAGCCTAATGTGGAAGATGAGGAAGCAAAATGGATATGCTTACCAGTGAATATGTGACGGTGGTGGGGCGATAAGGAGATGAAGTAGCAAAAATCTTCCGGCGAGAGAGAAACGGAATTGATAATAGGAGACCAGATTTTTACATTCATTCGCTCTAGTGACAATTGAAGGTTTTTTGGTAGGTCTAACTTTTGGGCCGAAATAAGGTGCTATTTGGGCCTAAAATAAGCCCAAAAATACAAGCATTATCAAAGTATCTCCTTCCCTTTGCATAGCTTCTTTGGGACCCAAATTTTAGTTTTGTTTTTGAGGTTTTGAGTCTTTTGACAAAAGGAGAAAGATCAAATTGAACAAGGAAACTTAACACATAACATAAAATTGAACCCAACTACAGTATCTCTTATTCCTTATAACCACACCACATTCTTATTCAGAAATCAAAATATTTCTAAGCAAGATCTATACATTGAACTGAACAACTGCCTGAGAGATTCGGCAGAAACATTTCTCTATATATACACTACCAGAAGATCATGAAGCTTTTCTTCTAACCAGACTTGTTCATCATATGCTTTTCTTTCCTTCTTGTTCTTCTGCATTCCCATTCTCCTTCAGCTTATATGCACCATCTACATACAATTCCGTGTCCCACAGGAATGTCCCAAACGCCACAGCCTCGAGAACCAACCGCTTCAGACTCGAAAACGATGTCACTATGGTCTCATCACTCTCTTCCGTGCCAAAAAGAGCCAAACTTTGCTTCTCTATCAGATTCCTTGCCTCCTCTGTCCTTGGTTTTGCGCATCTCTGCAATGTCTCGGGATCAAAGTCTGAGATGTAATGTCTCAGCTGCTGCTTGTTGGAGATCTGTGCAGTGCCCGTTGTGAATGAGCATCCAAAGATGGGACTTTTCAGATATCCGCTTCCATGAATATCTGATAAGGAACACTCAAGCTGGTGCCTTAGGGAAGCTGATTTCAAGAAGTAACCGTACAAGATCGAGGCAGCATATACTTTCCTGAGATGCAGTTTCTGTATCTGCGTTGTTGCCCAATTGTCAGTCACACATGAGTTGACCCGTAATCCGATGACTGCGCTAACGTGTTCTTTGATGATCTCAAGGGTATCGCAGCTGTAAATTGACTCTAACTCCCAGTCTTTTGAAGGCCAGATCTCGAGTCTTCCATTATAGATGCATCTGGATAGCTTTGGAACAAGAGGGACTCTTATCTCGGAGTATTTGTAAAAGATTAACATGTACATTATGTCTTGGACTGCAGTTTTACAGTAGCGTTCCTTGAGTTCAGCTATCCTTCTGCCAACCATGGAATCAGAGTGTTAGTGTTCGTAAAAGAGCAGAAGATAGTTGAGAAAATGTTCACAAACAGAGCATAAAATGGCCTGAGCAAGTCAGAGAGTTTAACACAGGCAAGAAACTAAAATATACGGAAACTATTTAACGAACTAAGCAACAATGAAATGTAAAAAAGCAAAACCAGCCCTTATCAAACACTAAAACAAAACTTGCTTCACAAGGCAGAGTATGAGAAAGCACCTGAAGATCATAACTACAGAATTCTCTTGTTTCAATTCAACCATATCATTAGTGTGATTCTCAAATCATCATAAACTGATAAACACCATCAAACAACTTATAATCAAACTTTACAAGCTTATGTGATAAATACTAATAAAATACTGATTTGTGGTCGATTAAATAAGAGTATGTAAGTAATGATTTACACATATTTCTTTGTATGTTTATAATTCTACAGCTGTTTACGGATCTTTGAATTGTGAGAGATTAGATAAGGAAAGGTTTCACGGACCTGTGGAGAGAAGCCTCATCGGAACCAGAGCTGAGAGACATACGAGCTAAAGCAGCTTCCCTATCATCAGCCAGTTGCTTTAGCTCATCAGCGGCGGCGTAATGAAATAGCTGCCGTTTGTTTAGCAACACGCTTCTCAGAAACCTCCCCTGCGCCGATCGTGGCTCAAGCGGCGCGTTTAGACTGCTTCCAGGCTCACACCGACTCTGTCCCGCCGCCGCAACCACAACCATCGAACTATACTGGATCTTCCTCTTCGCCGGAATAACAAAACCACCGCCTCCATCGCCGCTCTGTCTCCTGGAACGCGACGGGAGAAACTGAAGCGCCGTTTGATTAGAGAGACAACTATCCATTGATCAGATTTGAGCAATAAAAAAAACCTAGAAACAGTGGAAAAACCCTAAAAGGATCTGTGATTTGAGAGAATTTCGGGAATTGTGAATGAGAGAGAGATGAAGAAGAATGATTTAGCGGATTAGTGGGAGAAGTGGCGAAGAATGGATAAGGTTGAAGAGAGTATCTTTTTGTTACTATATTATTCCGTTTCTATTTTTACATAAAAATATATTTGCTTCTGTTTTTTCCAATGGGCTCCTCAATTCGGTGTGTGGTTATTGTTTAACTCCAACTTGACAAGTGCATATATGTCATTGGCTATTATGTAAATCTTATTTTCGTTGAAATCATTTCTCATTCACATTTTCTTTAGCTTTGAGCCACCTGGAAATTTCAAAAATCCTAGATTCAAACGGACTCGGCTAAAGTCTAATTTTACAGGATTAGTAAAACATAAAACTTGGAAGTTTAGTAAACCACAATTAATAGTATAAGAGAATTTGATGAATAATTGTTTCAAAGTAGTATAGTTTACGTAAATTAGTTTAGTCGTATGATTTTCATATTCATTATAGTTAGGTGGTTGATGTTCACAGATATTTGTATATTTTATACACATGGGTTATAGTTTATGTATGGTACACACAGTCTAGCTAGATTGATGAATCATGATACCTTATCTCAATTATTGGCAATTTTATAAACAAATATAAGATGACCCATCGTGTTCTCTGCCTCAGGCTCTGAGTGTTAAAGGATTGGACCGATTGGTGGTCCTCTAAAGCCATCTTAGCTTATTTGTAAAAAACACCCCTACTTTTCGTCAATCATGCATCGGCTAACAATTTGATTATTTATTTCCTTCCCTTGACAAAAGAGTTGCAAATTTGAACCCTTATTACTCCTGAACAAGGGTTCATTGTGTGTTGATTGGTATATTTATTAGGTTTAGTGTAACACTAGTCTATCAAACTACAATGATACTTGAAATGTAGTTGTCATCGCTTGGATCTAAATTAGAAGTTCAAATTTGTATTTTAGACAGAAGTTGATACTAATTACAAATTTCATCGGCAGTATTTTGGATTGATGTGTGGTAAAAAAAAAAGTTAGAATGAAAAAGCAGATTCAAGATTTAACTACTTTGGTTATAATCAACTTCTGGCCGTAACAAATACATATATAGTTTCCGGCTATCAAATAATTTATGTTTGTTTTGTTATTTTACAATTGCTTTAAAAAATGTTTTCCTGCTTTTGAAACATATACAAAGTACAACCGCGGAGCGGGTAAGCCATGAGCCCATGACTCGTGCGAGGTTTTGACTTTGGATGACTTCTGAATCGTGGTATTGAATACTTTAATTATTAGGATAAGTGGAAGCTCCTATCATAGCGGCGTGTACATTGTTTGCTATCACTTGGGTGGTCCACAGCCTAATCTAGAGTTTTAACCCATCGTTCTAAAAGATTTCAAATGTGAATAGATGAGACAATGGCATAGATGTAAGTCTAAGTGTATGTTCGATATAGTTGTTAAATATAGTTGTTAAACTAAACTCTTTTTTTAAAAATATATATATATTTTGATAAATCTCCATGGTGATATAACAATGGTACAAACACAAGTTAAACCACTAATTTACGTGTCATAGTCTAGTTATTACTATGTTTTTTTCATAAATGTGTTTTTACTTTTTTAGTAGATGTAATTAAAGCTAATTAGCAGAAGAAAAAAAGGGAAGCAAAAGCGAACATATATATGAGGGCACTATGGAGCACAACACATGTCGCCATATATATATACCAGATATTGAATGAAATGATACAATAGAGAGTAGAAGGTGTACGAACGCATGGTTAAAATGAAAATTTCGACATTTGAAAACATGGTCAAAACGATCAAATAAATAACAATCTCATCACTAATTACATCCAAAGTTGTACTTGGTAACAAGAAAGAAGAGCAATCAATCAACCAAGAGAGAATTGTGTAACAAGTTTTTACCGCTTATGAAGTTGAAATGGAGTTGTGAATGTATTGACCACATACGAATCCTTTATACATGCAGAAGAGTAAAGTAGAGACAACTTCATGGTTTGTACTTTTTAGCTGCAAAAGGTCAAACATTTTCTTTGCAAAGTGAGAAAGAAAGCTATGACGACATCCTATTCTCACGAGTCACGATGCAGAGAAGAGAATCATGGCATCCGATTCTCAATAGTTACATGTGCTTTTTCAAAAGTAAGATCAATTTTGCAAACGTTTCTTTTTGTTAACAAAAGAAGATCATATATTTTTGTTCCTCTAATAATTTTAGCAATAAAAACAAGGAAACAGTCTGAAACTTGCAAACTTTTTCCCATTAGAACATTAGTAATTTTATTGTTTTGTTCAGCTTAACACACATAAGAGACCGATTGGCGATTGCATTACCCGAAAACGAATTAATTATTTCATGAGTTTTCATTATTCGCGGGAAAAGAAAAATAAAATAAATAAACAGCAAGTTAAACACTAATCACGTGCCGTTTCTAAATAATCAAGCTACGTAACATCGTACAGAGAGTCACGTGCTGTTTCCATTAATGAAAGCCGTAACATCGTGCGGTTTTCCCTCGTGCGTCTCTTCTCGACCATGCATTTTCGTAACTCGTAAGTCTTCACAATGTCACGCTCGGAAACTCACATCGTCCGTAACCTGGTTTCAAGCGACAACAGAGTACAAAAATTTAGCAAACCCAAAATCCACCACCGGTTTTAACATCCTGATATCACTGAACCGGAACTAATTTACGAATCGGTTTAATTATGATTTGGATTTTGGAATTTAACTTACTTGGATCTTTGATGGTTTGTGTAGCTAAGCCGTTGAAGGAGCAAGTTCCCCCGATCTTACGAAATTGGGCCCAATAAGAGCTAAAGGCGTAACTGGCGTGCAAAACGGTCAAATCAGGTTTCTGACATGGGCCTCCGCGTTGAATCGGGTCACAGGTATTATTCCCCTGTGAGCAAGCGTACGATAGAGCATCACCTAGCTGAGTCCAATTCGCTCCTTTAGCCACCACGCACCAAATCTTCCCTTTGTACAGGTCGTTATTCTCCGGCGCCGGCAATGATTCCTTGTACTCCGTCTTCCCCGACAAATCAATCCCGTAAACCTGAGTCCCATTCGGATGTAAAAGTCCGAAATGCCGCTCCGTACCCGGACCCGTTTTCTGATTTTCGTTGTAAAGTGCGAATACAAACGCCGGTAGAACCTTTCCGGGTCGGGCGGGCGTACCTACGGGCGGGTCAGCGGCGAGTTTCTTGACAACATTGCGATTGTAAGTAGCGGCGTTGTAAATATTCGCTCCAATTTGGTCGTAGTCACCGTTATTGGGCCAACCCGTTTCCGCGACCCAGATCCGAATATCCGGATACCCGACTCGTTTCATGGCGAAGACGAAAGCGTCAATCATCTGATCGAATAGGTTGTGGTATGTCAGATTCGAAACCGGATCCGTGACGGTGACGTTGGTAGATTCGAAAATCGCGTAATCGAGATCCACATGGGTCGGATCTTGTGCCCACGCGAAATACGGGTAAACATCAACGAATAGGAAAGATTTGGTCCGGTTTAAGAATTGGAGCATCGGTTTCATAATTAAACCGGAGATATCCTCCCGAAACTCGCCGCTAGACGGAGGAAACGAAGATTGGAGAACGTCGGTGGCGAGTGTAGTACCGACTTTGACTTTTTTAACGCCGAGAGACTTTAAGGAGCGTTGGATCTTGCGCATTGCGGGAACGAGTGAAGATTTGAGCTCAGAGTCTGGTAAAGAGAGGATCTCGTTGCCGACGAGGAGGTAACGGATCTTGGTGGTTGGGTAAAACGGGAGGATGTTGGATCGGATCCAGTCGTCGGAGAGTGATGCGGATTTGGAGATGTTGACGAGGAGCTCGTTTGGGACCATGACGGAGACGGTAATGTCGGTGCCGTTTAACGCGGCGAGGATTTTTGGGTTAGCGTCGTAGAGTTTGACGCGTTTCGCGTTTAGGGACTTGATGAGGTTGACTGAGTCGGACGGTGACGGGAGGTTGTTTCCGAGCTGGCCATAGTTGATTCCTGGCCGGCCGGAGAACTTTGCTCCTGTGGAAAAAAAAACACAGAGAGGATTAACATTTTGAAGGAAATAGTAAGCCGCCATTAATGTAGGTGATTCGAGCTTACCTGAAACAGAGATGAGCAGAGACAGAGCAAAGAGATGTAGAAGAAGACTCATGTTGATAACTCTTCTAGGTCTCTCTGAAGCAAGAAAAGAGAGAAGCTTTGGTTTGTTGTTTGGAGAAGGAGAAGAAGAGAGGGAGATGGATTGAGTAATTTGGTAAGAAGAAAGAAGAGTGGAGATATTTAATGGCTAGTGTTACGTGTTCCTGTACAAAAGCCTGTTTTTGAGTATTAAATCAACAAAAGATACAATGTATTACTAACTTTTGTATTTACTAGTTATATTCAATTTTTTAAGTGTACGATTACTACGACGTCTTCTCTTTTTTTTTTTTTTGGTTAGT
>Ga0041059_1001015_pt1 | contig 22307 bp, 18 predicted proteins | sample AraColnosormetaG_FD_56232 | JGI IMG/M metagenome (GOLD analysis project Ga0041059, IMG submission 56232) | Arabidopsis roots microbial communities from North Carolina, USA - Col MF nosort | ecosystem: Host-associated > Plants > Roots > Unclassified | place: USA: North Carolina | collected... | reverse complement strand
CTACTCGACCCAATGATCGAGTAGGGCTCTTAAGTTCTCATTTTTACTTGTTTGAATCCTGACCTAGGATTGTTACTAGAAACCCACCATCATTATAATTTAGCTTGACTTAGTTGCTTCTGTACACGTCTTGATTGCTAGCAATAACAGTGGACTGGATTGACACCCCATATAGCTGCATCGACATGTTAGTGTTTGTAGGGGAATTGAACTGATCACACATTCAACATAAGTAGGCCTAAAAAACCTGTTTACATTTGGTGATTTGATTTTCGTGGATAAGTAATTGTAATCTCAGTTCATTGTGTTTCGTTGGTTATTGTTTCAGGAGGTTCAGTGTTTTCAGCTGGAGTAATTGTTGTCTAATAGGTGATGTGTTTGCCTTTGGTTTTTAAGTTCAGTTCATTGTGTTCTAAGTTCATTGAGTTCATTGTGTTTTTTAGCTTTGCTTTTTCTTTAATATTCTGAGTTCATTGTGTTCTAAGCTGGAGTTATCTCTTTTTTGTCTTTCATTCCTTTGAAATTCGGTTTGATGTTCTTCATCTAGCAACACTGTTTTTTATTTTTGTTTTTTCTTTAAGAATCTGAGTTCATTATGTTCTAAACTTGATATAATACGATTTGCTATATAATCTAGAGGTCTAAAATGATTAATTGATTGTCATAGCTGTTTGTTTATATCATTCTTAATTGGAAAATCTGTATAGAGTTAAAGTAGATGCATGACTGAGTATACTAATTGTGTTATGTTTCCCGGATTTTGTGTCAGGTTACACATATCTAGCAAGCTACACTACACATTATTTCCCAACCATATGACAGGTTTGCTCTTTCTCATGCTCTTAATTTTCTCAGTTTATAGTCAGTATTGTTATTTATGTCTCATAAAGGGCATTGTTCATTTTTGTGTGTGATGTGTGTTGCTATGGGATTGTATTAAGTACTGCAGATTGTTCTTATTCTATATATATTTTAGGCTGATTTATTACATTGATGTGGCTTACTTATATTTTGTTTCTTGTGTATGTTTAATGTGGCTTTTATTAACTGTTTATGCTTAGTAATAGTGATTTGATGATTAGTTAATATGCATTGTTGATATTACCTTTTAATGAAGGTATGATCATAAAATGTTGGACAAAGCATGGGTGCATCTTTGCAGCCTTGATCCTGCTTATAGAATAGGTGCATGGAAATTTGTTCAGAACGTCTCTGCAAATCAAGGAGACAATCAATTGATAATTTTTCCTTGTATAGACTGTCGCAATTTAGCTCGTCATTCATGCAGCAAGGTAGTTGCTCATCTTGTAAACACGAGGTATGGATGAGATTTACAAACTGCGTAATGACTAGTACCATCATGGAGAATGCAACTAAGTTTTAGAAGCTGCAAGGAAAGTAACTTAGTCTAATGAAGAGATTGTTGGGTTATATAGAGATGCTGAGTATGAAGACGATGTGTTTGATAATGGAGATGACGTTTGTGAGACTGAAGAGGTAGAGGACAGTAGAGAAGATGCTTTCATGAAAAAGTTAGCAGATGTTGAACCCCCTTTGTATCCAAACTGTGCAAAGCATAGCAAGTTATCATCTATTGTCTCATTATTTCGACTCAAAACACATAATGGCTGGTCTGATAAGAGCTTCAACGATCTGCTTGGGACACTGTTTGAGATGTCACCAGATGGCAACGTGTTACATACATCATTGTATGATGTAAATAAGTTTTTTAAGTCTTTTGATTTGGGTTATGAAAAGATTCATGCGTGTATCAACTATTGCTGCCTATTCAGGAAGGAGTTGAAGGATCTTGACTATTGTCCAAATTGCAAGGCTTCAAGATGGATGATTAATTTTGAAACCGGTGTGGTCAAGACAGGTATACCACAAAAAAAATTCCGGTACTTTCCAATAATCCCAAGGCTGAAACGGATGTTTAAGTCTGAGAAAATGGCCAAAAACTTAAGGTAGCATGCTACTAACAAGAGCAAAGATTGTAAACTCAGACATCCAGTAGACTCTGTGACTTGGGATCAGATGAGTCACAAGTATCCTTCATTCGCGGCTGAGAAAAGGAATATCCGGCTAGGACTATCCACAGATGGGTTTAATCCCCTTGACATGAAAAACAGTCATTATAGTTGTTGGCCGGTTCAATTAGTAAACTACAATCTACCTCCAGATCTATGTATGAAGAAGGAGAATATTAGGCTCACCTTGCTAATTCTTGGTCCACATCAGCCTGGTAACAGTATTGACATCTACCTAGAACCTTTAATAGATGACCTAAACCATTTGTGGAACCAAGGAGAGTCAGCTTATGATGCCTTGAGTAAATCTGTGTTTACTCTTAAGCAATGCTTCTTTGGACTATTAGTTATTTCCAAGCCTATGGAAATCTTGGTGGATGCAAAGGGAAGGGGAAAATGGGATGTCCTGTATGTGGTAAACACACAGATAGTATGTGGCTTAAGTTTGATAGAAAGCATGTTTACATGCGCCATAGAAAGGGTCTTCCACCATCACATAGGTATCAGGTTAAGAAGGCTTGGTTTGAGGACATACAGAACATAGGAGAAAGTCAAGGATTTTGAGTGGTCATGATATTTCTCATTTACTGAGAAATTATAAAAATACTTTTGGGAATTTTAGAGTCTGCGAAGAAGAGAAAAATCACAGCTTGTGCTGAAGATGAGAATAAAAGTGATGCGCTGTCTAGCGATTCTAAGGAAGAGGAAGAGGAAGAAGGGGCAGTAGATGAAAAGGAGTTGTCTAGATGGAAGAAAAGATCAATATTCTTCTAATAGCCTTATTGGGAGGTAAAATATATAAGTATGTAATACATTTCAGATTTTTCAGCATTTATAATATAAACTTCATATGACTTTTGTTTTCTAATGTAGGTACTGCCAGTAGGGCAAAATTTGGATGTCATGCACATAGAGAGAAACGTGGCTGCCAATATTATCTCGACACTTTTACATTGCGGAAAATCAAAGGATGGTCTTAGTACTCGTAAAAATTTGGAACATCTTGGAATTAGGAAAGATTTGCATCATGTTACTAGAGGTAAGAGAACTTATCTTCTAGCAGCTCCTTGGTCTTTGTCGAAGACAGAGAAGAAAGTCTTCTACAAAAGACTTATTAACTTTAAGGGACCTGCTGGATATTGTTCTAACATTTCAAGGGCTTTATCATTAGAAGACTCTAAGGTACAAGGTCTCCAATCACATGATTACCATGTGTTGATGCAACAACTCCTCCCAGTTGCAATTAGAGGTTTATTACCAAAAGGTCATAGACTAGCAATCATACGTTTGTGTACATTCTTCAGCCACTTGTGTCAAAGAGTCATTGATATGGAACAAATTTCAGTAATGGAAGCTGAAATTGTTGAAACTATATGTATGTTTGAAAGATATTTTCCACCCAGCTTCTTTGATATAATGGTTCACTTGGTCATACATCTCGGAACGGAAGCTAGACTATGTGGCCCAGTTCAGTTTCGTTGGATGTACCCTTTTGAAAGGTAGTAATGCATTTACATTATACTTTACTATATGTTTAGTTGAAAACAATCTGATTCTACCTTGGTGCATGTTTACTATATGCGGGTACATGAAAGTTTTGAAAGACTTTGTTAGAAATCCGGCAAGACCAGAGGGTTGCATTGCTAAGTCATATTTAGCAAAGGAATGTGTCGGGTTCTGTAGTTATTTTCTTGAAAAGACCACCAATGTAGAAGAGAAACTAGATAGGAATACTGAGTATGAGAGCAACTCTATCCTAGAGCGCCGGCCAATATCAGCAGCAACTGAATTTTCTCTTTCTGATATGGAAAAGAACATAACCCATCTTGCTGTTCTTCATAATACGGCTGTCATGGAGACATATATCGAGTAAGTTTTCAAACTTTGACCAAACATGTCGTTTGCATTATGCTTTATTTTCCAGTTTGTAACTACTTCTTTTTTTCTTCTTTTCAAAAAGTATGCACATACAGTATCTACAAGAAACAAACACCAAATGTAGACGTAATGCGACGGTTTTATGGCGTACTCATACTCAGGATTTTGCAGCTTGGATTAAAAATGAGGCAAGTATTAATTACTCTTTACAAAATCTATGTATTGTTCATGAGTTTAACTAGAATACTGTACTTTCTTACTTAAGACTTTATCATGTAGATAAATATTAATTCAGATCAGCATGATGAGAGACTTAAATGGCTGGCCTATGGTCTCTGGAGTAGTGCAAGGTCATATACAGGTTATATAGTCAATGGACAGCGGTTTCACACGACTTCAATTTCTAAGCAAACTCAGAATAGTGGAGTCTTCTATGAGGCAACTGAAATGTGTAGAGCGAGTGCAAAGGAAACTTCACAAGTGGCAGATTTAGTTACATACTATGGGAGAGTAATAGACATTATACTCTTGGATTATAATGTCTTTTCTATTCTTATATTTCGGTGTCAATTGGCAGTTAGAGGTAACGGGGTTAAAGTAGAAGATGGGTTCACGTTAGTTAACTTGAATCAGAGTCAAGTTTTTTTTATGAAAGATCTGTTCATATTGGCATCTCAAGCTAAGCAAGTGTTTTACTCGAAGGAGAATGATGAATCTGGTTGGTGTGTAGTGTTAAGAGGTCCTTCCATAAGATATAATGAGGAAGTGGAAGAAGATGAAAACACAAATATAGGACCATTGCCATCAATAATTCAAATGGATGCTGAGTTAGAGGAAGAAGAATCAGCTCAAAATGCTAGAGCTGATTGTGAATGCATATATGTGTGTTATGATTTTTGTTTCTCTATGTGTGGATGTGCTTATGTTTGGTAGATGATTGTCTGTTTTATTATGTATTTTGTTCATAGGTATATCTTTGTGTTTGTCTTTTGTAACTGTTAGTAATGTTTGTTGTTACTTGTTTCCGGTGAATTAAAATGGGCAATAAAAAGTAGAGTAAGAAGTCCAAGAAAAACAAGAAGAAATCTCCAGCTGCTGAGGATGAAGAGCCGGGATTTCCGGGTACGCTGTACCCTGATCAAACAGCAGCTGCTGAGGAAGAAAGAGTGACTGATGCAGCGATGAATGAGGAAGAAAGAGTGACTGAAGCAGCGATGAATGAGGAAGAAAGAGAGACTGAGGAAGGAAGGCTAAATGACGATGTTCAAGATGAAAAGCCTCTTGGTTTTGTTGAAATGGCACAGGATCATGAGAATCCAGAGCAACCTAAGCGTAAAAAACATAGAGGTCCAACTAAGATGAAGAATATAGCTAAAGAGCCAAATGTCAGTGAACCTGTTGAATGGAATGCCAAGGGACAACCTATTGGTCCTGGATCAGTGAAGTTATCCTCATATATAAGTATACTAGTGCGAGCTAATGTTCCTTACATAATTGATGACTCGAGGAAAACTAGTAATGAATTGAGAACAGTTCTGTGGAAATCTATCCAGGTCAAATTTCTTTACATTACTCAGCTTAATTAAGTCAAATGCCTGTTTGTTTATGTGATCTCAGTCAATCGTGTGTAATTTTATACAGGCAAGGTTTGAGGTTGATGAAGAGTTCAAGAAGAATTATATAATGGGGCTGATGGGATGCAACTAGAGGTCCTCCAAATCAAGACTAGTAACGAAGATAAGATCCAAATCTACTATGCAAGAAAGGATGTGCCTTAGACCACCTAATGTTACGCCTCCAGAATGGCGTAAGTTTGTGAACCACAAAACTAGCAAAGAATTTGAAGCTATAAGTGAACCTTACAAAGTGAGAAGGCGATCATAGATACCACACACTTGTAGCCGCAAAGGAATGTCCAGAGTGGAAGAAGAGTTGGTAACATCTATTACTTGAACTTTCATAATATTAATCTACATTAATTATCACCTTGTTTGAACAATGTGATGTTTTTTTAACAGAAACAAAAGAGTGAAGAACCATCTAAAGTGACTAGGCTAGACGTCTCAGTCGAATCACGTACAAAAAAAGATGGTACTCCAGTCAACACGATCGCAGCCGAGAAATTCGTAAGTATTTAATGTTGTTCTTCATTATCTGGTCTATATTCTCCTTAACCATGTAAATATGTTTGATTTGTAATGTACATAGAAGAAGACAGCTGAGTTGGTTAACAATCCTGGTTCATCATCTCCAACAAACCCACTAGAAGACAGCCTTTCACAACTATTAGGACCTGAAAATCCAGACCGTCTTAGGGCAATGGGAAGAAGCATGAGTAAGACCAAGTTAGCTTGTCTTCAAGTGAAGCAACAGTTTATTGATGACATGGAAAAGCAACATCATAAGTTGGTTCACCAAGTTCATGCATTGGAAGATGAAATTAAGAGAATTGATCTGCAGGTTTGTCAATGGTAGTAGATTTAAATTATAAAGTACTAATCTATATGTTTGTTTGACTTGGTTTTAAATGTAACAGAAGCCAGATACTGAAGTTGGTGAAACTCAGCTTCGGCAAGAGGAAAAGTAAGTAATTTATAAATGCTTATTTAGTTGATGTGATTATAGTAAATTCTCACAATATTGAAATATATTTACTGTAGAGTGTTAACACAGAAGCACATGGCCGTTGTGTGTTGGTTGATTGTCATCTTACTGATGAAAAAGTGGCTGAAGGAGTTCTTCTTAGTTCTGATTTGGATGACTTTTTTGATGACATCCCCTTGGGCCCTCAAGCTGTTAGAGTTTTAGTTGATAAAGCAATTGTCTCAAAAGCCTTTCTTTTGGAGACCTACAACTGATATTTCTACAGTTGATGAAGCTGTTGGTCTAGTCATTGCATGGCATATCAATAAATGTCTTCAATCTCACCAAAGTGAAGACATTTTTCCAAGGGTGACATTTTCTTATTCACAACCATACTTATTAGTTTACTGTGTTAATAGTTTCTGAGATTATTTGTTTATGCATTTGTTAGAGTCCAAGAATATCTTCTTTGAACAAATGCAAACAGCTGGATTGGACTGGTAAAATTGATGGAGTGGTTGGTGAAGGTCGTTGGCAATCTAAAGATACAACAGAGTTGGTTAATGGTATTCCTTTAGGACCAAATCAAGTGAAAATCTTTCTCGATGTGGTACATGTTGAAAATGTCTTCTTATGGAGGCCTACAGCAAAATTAGATACCTTGTGGAATCTTTGAAGTCATTCATATCATGGCCTGCCGATAAGTGTGAATTTGAAGATACTATGTCTTCAAAAGCACCAAGTCCAAAAAACTGCATCAAAAGGTACAACTTCTCCATCTCTAGTTTCTAACTCTCATAAGCAAAAAGAAACAGAATCATGTCCACCAGCGCCTGTAAAGAAAAATCCACCACAACTTACTCTGTCTCCACTTCGAAGATCTCTGGTAAGTAGCTCAATATTTACACTTTTAAGTGTCCACTACAGTTAAGATTTTTTCTTGTTTATTATAACTTAGCTTGTCTTATATTGCAACCATTGTAGCGTTAGACTCCAAGTGATGCTCCCAAAGAAAATCAAAAGTGCAACTTAATGGATATTAGCGAAAAAAACATGGTGGTTGCTGAAGGACGTTGGGTGTCAGACAACCTAGAGCAAACTGTTCATTGTGTTCCGTTGGGTGAGAATGCAGTTAAGGTTTGGGTTGATATAGTGAATGTCAATTCTGCAGCTTTTTGGAAGCCGTCTTCTGAGATAGAGTGTCTTGGAGATGCATTTAAATCTTTAGTTGCATGGCCAAAGGATAAAGTGATAATGTGTTAAACTAATCAGGTTTACTCTATTACTGTTTTTATTTCTATTGAGACTTGAATGATGAATTTGAATTCTGTAATGTGTTGTTAGATTTGGTAATGTAAGGTTGGTTTAAGACAAATTGTGGTATCAGGTTTGAGGGTAGTATGGAAACTGAAAAGGACATATTGCATAGCATTCTTGATATCTATAGCATCTAAAAATGCTGCAACAAAATAATATGCAACACGTAACCAAACCTATAATAATAAAACAATGTAATAGCAGTAATACAAAAAGATATCGTAAGAAAGACCAAACAATAGCATGTAATAACAATTCTATCATAAAACTTATAGCATGTAAAAACAATGCTATCATAAAACTTATAGCATGTAAAAACAATGCTATCATTAAACTTATTAGCGTCGAAATAAATGCTATTAAAGATGGTAAAATATCATAGCATGTGAAAATCAACGCTACAATAGCATCTGAACTACTAAAGCTGCCGCAAACACAGCGTTTGATAGTTCGCTATCAATAACTTTTAATGGCGTTAATCGTATGCTATCTATGTCTACATTTGTTGTAGTGATTGCAGTGAAGAGATCCCAGAACGTATGGATTTATCAATGGCATGGGAGAGATGAAGGGCTGTGTGATATCATCGGAGATGCTTACGCCTGTTTTGCTCTTTCTAAAGTGATACAAGTCAAAGATTTCGTCTTCAAACTCTTTTGGAGTGCCAAGAAAATATAAATAAGTAAACATTTTACACTATACAAAATGTTTAAAGTAGCAAAATGGTTTGGAGTGGCCAATTCCTCCTTGTAACATTTTGCACCCACTTAATTTTTTGTTGGGTCAACCCTTACATGGGAGGTTGAATATATGCTATATATATTCTAAATATATTCTGAGCAAATTTCTGCTCGCATGACTCTTCTAAGACCTGATTATGGCCCAGTTTGTTTCCTTGTCGCTCTTTCCGGCGACAGCGACCAGCGACATGGGCAGCGACCATGTTTTCTGTTTGTTTGTTAAACAGTCGTTGAAAGTGTCGCTATGTTGTTCGTTTATTGGTCGCAAGACACAGTCGCTAAAAAGTGTCGCTATGTTGTTCATTTGTTGGTCGCCAGCGACAGTTGCCGCAATTTTACTATTTCAAAATTTTAATGTGTTTTATATAATGTTTTGATGAAAAATGTTAAATTCTGTAAATTTAAAATGATAGAAAACTAAATTAAGAAAATCTATAACCATAATATCATTAAAACATAGGTATTTTAGAAGGAAAAAAAATCACACAATAAAATATTCTAATAAGGTAATCGATATCCTCTATTAAGCTCACTCGTGATAGTATCACGCAAGCCTTCCATGGCTCTATCACCGGTAGGCTCATATAGAATGTGCTCACCACGATCATCATCATCGTCATTTTCTTCTTCATCACCATGAGTATGATATTCTTCTGTCCCTTGCCAACGCACAAAATCATAATCTTCTTGATGTGAATCATGTATGAAGTTGTGCAGTGCCATCGTCGCTGTCACAATCTTCACCCACTTAGTTATCCCATACTTAGGATGCTTACGGTCTAAAATTTTCCACACTCCAAATGTCCTTTCAATCACTAATCGTAGTCTTAAAACATCACAAAATTAAACACATCCATGTTTGGTACAAGCTTGTTTCTATTCTTTATAGATGCAGACCATTTCTAAAACATCACAAAATTAAACAAAAAATGCAAAATCAGACAATTTTGATTTCAGAAATAAGGAAACAAATAGACATTTAGCAAAATAGTTCAACTGATTTGTTTTTAAGGATACAAAACCAATCTGCCAAGTATGTCTAAGGAAAAAAATACAGATGATTTCCTAGTTTAATCATGCATAGAACAAAGCAGTAATACATTCAACGACAAATCAAGTGTATAGAGAGAAGTTACCTTAATGCGTTCATTCCACCAATCATTACTCATATCTATTCTTCCCTCAGCATCATATGTTATTCCACTTCTGTTATGGAGCAAATTTTTAACCTTTGTGTATGTTCTTCTACACACATCATACTTGTTCTTAAATTGTTTATCCCATAAATATCTTTTCCCAAATTTCTCTTCAAACTGCCTCATGATGGAGTCTTTCCCAGTTAAATTCAATCATGTCTTTATTCTATTCCCCTTTTTTTTCTCGGCAGTACAAAGTTGAAGAAAATAGCGACACTCTTCATCTGACCAGTTCTAAATTCATGCAAAAACATCCAAATATTCAATCATAAATTTCTATAACATCAGAAAAAAATAACTTACGTCATTGTTGTTAATCTTGTCAAGAGATAGCCTTAGAGGAAGCAGCAAGTAAGAGACTGTAAAAAACAAGAAAAAATGTAAATATCAACACAAACTTCTTCTTTTATCATAAGAAACCAACACAAATCAGACAACAGTGTATTTCAAAGACATTGCATAACAAAGACATTGCTAAAGAATTTTCTTTTTCTTTGGTCAAAACTCATACTAGTTCCAGCTTAACCATCTTAAATAAACGACTCAGCAAACAATTTATCTTAACCATCTTAAATAAACTCAGCATATCATTCTTGTTAGAAAACTTTTAAATCCTTACATATATGTACCTTAGTATCATGAACAAGTAATCTCTTATCACTGCCAATATAAACCAAATATTTGCCTATATCGCCAATACTTAGCCAAAAATAAGAAAATGCTCAAAATAAAAATAAAACCCTAATTTCTATTTTCTCCATCCTCTTGGCTCTCTTCCTTTATCTCGTCGTCCTCTTCCTCGATTCTTCCTTCATTCCTCCCTTCTCCCTAGCTATCCTTTACCTCTTCACTCTTTTCATATGATTATACACCCCTAGATCTATTGGATTTTATCAATTTCTATCACTCTTTGTCGCTTTCGCTCTTATCCCCAAATTCTTCTTCTTCTTAAAAGCTTTTGGGTTAGATTTTATTAGGTTTTGATTGAAATGCTTTATGTTCTGATGAACCTTTTCATGCCCTCAAGGTGTTCGACGAATTGCCTCATTATTGGCTGCTTGTTTTTTTAATTGTTTTCTATTGATTTTGGTTTTGTGGTGATGCTCTTGAACCTTGCAGGTGCTTACGATTCTTGTCACTAACCTGTAAAAGAGTAGAGTAGAGTTCTGGTTTATCTTTGATGGGGTTTTATTTCTTACCGTAAGTGAAGATGTTTCCAACTAGATCTTACTTTTGCAACTAATCAAAAGGTGTTTTTCCCCAATCTAGAAATAAGTAATTTTCTGCTTAAGTTTTTGTTGGATTTCTTATCTCTTTTCCTTAATTTATGAAAGGTTGTGACTTTAGCAGTTTGATTGAACATATCTAAATGGGTATTGATTTGTTGATAGTTTAGAGAAAAGTGTTTGACTTTAGCAGTTTCATTAAACAAGTCTATATGTATCTGACTTTTATTACAATTCATGATTGGATTTCTAATTTTGTTGAAAAAAAGTAAGGAGTTTTAAACTTTATTTGGTAGCTTGTAGCTCTTCTGTGAAGAATGATTCATTGGATGTTCCTCTACGTCAACCTCTTTAAAGTTATCTCTCCTCAACCACAAAGCTTTTACTCTAAAGGTTGGTTTGTGATTCATGTATTTTTGTGAGGCTTCAATGAACAGATTTCTGAGGTCATGGAGTTTAGATGTGTCATATTCTTGTCGATATTTAAGTGTAATAGTACTAGTAGCAATCCAAAGTATAATTCTAGATTTCCAATTACATTGTATCATTTGAGTTTTGAGGTCATAAAGTTTAGAGTTTTGGTATTGGTTTAGATGTTTCATATCCTTGTGCTAAACCTTTTTATTATTTGGTTTATGTATTTTATTGGTGAATTGGATATAAAATTTTAGGTTTTGATTGTTTTAAATCTCATTTGCACGTTAGGCGACTGTTGGATTTATTTGTTCATAGCTTATACTGTCACAAAGAGGTATTTCTCATGGATCTTATAAGTTAAATCAATTTTTTTATATATAGAGATGGATTGTTGTAAGAAATCGTGAAGACTTCAAACTTTTGTTGGGTTTGGTGTTGGATTTTACTCTGCTTTCTTAGTTGCTGAAAAGGTGAAAACTTCAAACTTTTGTTTCTTAGTGTCTTTTGATAAATGTCTTTGTTATAAGGAGTGCACTTATAGTTGTCTCTGCATTCACATAAAACCTCAATCTAAGGTTACGTGTCTCTATTCAATGATTTCTTATGTTTGATTTGTTGGATATTGAGATCTCTTATAGATAATGTGACTGCTCATTACCTTATTCATGGCTGCAGGAAGATGAAAATTAAGAATTTGCAAAAGGCTATGGGTATGAAGAGCTTTGTAAGGAACTACTCTCGGAGCAACTGCGTACTTGAGTTCGTAAACCTTAGTTTATGAGCCAACTATTTGGATGTATCTAGGAAAGCTACTATTTTCTACCACAGGCTTTGAAATCACTAGAAATCTATATTTTCTGTTATTAGTAATGCAAGTTAGTATAAGAATTGGTATAATATTATGTAATACTTGTTTTGGGTAATGTAATATTGTTATTGTTTATGTTGATGAATTATGGAATAAATATTTATTGATAAATTTAATTTAATAAATTCTGTAAAATATAAAAATAAAAATTATATAAATCAAAATAACAAAATAGCAAAATAAAAGTGTTACGACACAATATAACAAAACATCGAATAAAAATGTTATGAAACAATATAAAGCGGCACTAAATATATGCTACAAGAAAGTATCTTAAAATAATTGATTAGTGCTATAATAGAACGACTTTTAATAACATACGGAAAAAACAGTATCGTATATGGGAGGGGGGGGGGTCTACCATAACAGGGGCATAACATAGCGTTTATGAATACGCTATTGATAACATTTAATAGCTCTTTTCTCATGCTAATAATGTAGATATTTTTTGTAGTGAATATAACTTTTTTTTGTTTCCATCTCTAACCCAATGTTAGTTTCATCAACAAGGTCCCACATCATGTATATAATATTCACACTTTGCTTATCGGAATGGACAAAATGACACAAAAATGTTTACACTTAGATTTCTACTATGAATAAAAAAAATGTTCTCATTGGAGTTGTTTAGATGAGAACCTGTCGACACAAGAGGATCAAGTACTAGGTATGATGTTACATTAAAATTATATGTGGTTCTGTTGAAGAGAATTATGGTTCTTTTACGAATCTTTGTAATGTTTGGTATCTACGATGGTGCATACGGTAATTAGCCAAATGTTATGTTTTTAGTACGATATATATATATTTTTTTTTCTTTGATGTTGTAATTTCTATTTAATTGTTATTTTGAAATTTTATAGTAAGCGTTATGTTATACTATATAATTTGTTGAGAATAAATAAGATTTTAAACTAAACTCATAGGCGTACACGATAATATTGAGATACACGTACACGTGTACGTACGACCTCTCCAAACAATTACATCCTAAAAATGCCTAAATCACATAAGTCTCTTTGGAGCGTATATGGTACAACATTAATCTAATTTGTTGACATCAAAATTAAGTTATTATGTCAGTTATTTGTATGACTATATATCTCAATATAAATTATGCAAACATGATATTTCAACGAATTATATTCTGGTTCAGGTAAAACCAATTTTCCAATACTAAATTGCACAATTTTACCATTCATTTCACATTTACCATAACTATTTGTATTCATGTACGTAGAATATTCACCTTTCCATACTTTACTGGGTACATAGTTAGTAGTGTACTTACATTATTCCAAAAATCATGTCTTACCTTCTGGTTAAGACTCACAAATGATTGAATGACTTAATTATTTTCCAAATGATCGATGCTTTTCAATCAAGTACATATTCATTAGTGATACTCACGTGCAGAAAAGGATACTCAGGTTGAAAGTGACTGAAAAATTACAGTTATACATTTCATCGGATTTCTTCGTGTATATATATTTAATTTAGAATGTACGTACACAAATTATTTAGTGGAACGTATATGGTACGAATTCTAATAAATATCTAACCACCAACAACAACAAATTTAACATTTAAATATATATATATATATGTCGGTTTCATGTATTTTTTTCATCTGTTGTTCATACATGATTTGAATGTTTTGTTTTTTTGGTCAAAAAATATTTGAAACGTAAATATACAAATTATTTAGATATTTACGTACATATCTATACACACATTACTACCGTGTACATACACAGTACTATCATGTACATATATATTATTACTGTTACGCACATAGGTATATATGATATTGCTAATCGTGAATTGTCTTCGATAATAATAAATAGAATATTATTTAAAATAGTTATTGTAAAGACGGCATACACAATATTTATTAAGTTTGTACATTAGAAACCTTTGGTTATTTCGATTAGATGAGATATTTTTTGGGTTTTTTTCCCATAAATCTATTCTTTTTTTTTTTTAACAGCAACTTTCATATTAAGATGATGAAGTGTGATTCTCATGGAGGATGTGTACAAGAACTCTAGGAACATGAAAATGATTTGAAAAAGCAACATCATTATATCTTCTGTTTTTTGCTAAACAATCTCCTGCTTTGTTGCCTTGTCTTGGAGTCTATTGAATCTTCACATTTGTGAACCTTTGTTGCCAAACTCTTATTTCTTGAATCAGATTATGAAGTGTGAAGTTCCTAGTTTCACCAGTGATTAGCTTCGGTATTTTGCTATTGTCGCCTTCAAAGATTAAATGTCGATGACCTCGAATCCACATGTGTTGCATCGCCATGAGTAGTGCCTGTAATTCTGCTTCCAAAACCGTGTTGCATGTCTGAGCTTTGCTTTGTGCTGCTTCAATATAGTAACCTTCCTCATCACGTAGAATCCAACCTGCATTCACATCTTCACCATTTTGTTTGTAGCTTGAGTCATAATTACACTTTTTGTATCCCTTCTTTGGTTTTCGCCATCCGTCTTTGATCAATCCCAAATGCGTTATCTTCGACGTGTCGTTGAAACTCCTCTGATTCGGTATCCAGTCAAAAGCGTCTGATGTTGCTTTTTGTGCATCTGTTTCCCAAGTGTTGCTTTGTCGTTGGTAGACTAGAAGATTTCGGCTCTTCCATATTCTCCATAGTGTCCACAATGGTAATTGTCTTCTTAAGGGCTCATTTCTTTTATCTGTGTGACTTTGAATAACCAATTTGAGTTTATCCTCAATAGAGAGGATTGGATTGAAGTACTCTGTTCTGCTAACTTTGGTAGCTCTCCATACTGCTTGAGCATACAGGCATCCAAAAAATAGGTGTTGTCTAGTTTCGTCAGCTGCACAACATCTTTTACATTGAGGGTCATTTGTGATTCTTCAGTAAGTGAGAATGGAGCTTGTCGCGAATGTCTTTGTAAGAGCTCTCCATAAGAAGTGTTTGAGTTTTGGGGTTGTCTTCAATTTCCATATCGCTACCTTCTGTTCTATTGTGCCTGGAGGTGGTTCAAATCCATTGTTGTGATCTGATAAGTGTGTAGTCAACCAATATCCTGATTTCACTGTGTAGACTCCATCATCAACATAGTTCCAACCAAGTAAATCCGGAGATGGATAGTTAGTTAGTCGGATTTGGAATATTAGGCGAGCGTCTTCTTTAGGGAAAAGGTCTTCAACTAGTCTTCATATATAATAATATTTATATACAAATACACGTGTACGACCACTCAAAAAAGTTACATCCTAAAAATGTCTAAATCACATAAATATAATATTATGTACGTACACAAAAATATTTATTGGAACATACATGGCACAACAGTAAAATGAGTGTTAAAAAATATCTAACTACTGTCTAACGAAAATATTTCAATTTTATATTCTGACATCCAAATTAAGTTATTATGTAAGTTGTATGTATGCATGTATATTTTAATATAGATTATGCATATATCATATTTTAATGAATCGTACTCTGATTTAGGTAAAACTGATCTTTCAATACTAAATTGCACACCATTACCATTCATTGTACATCTACCATGTCTATATGTATTGATGTATGTAAAATAATCACCTTTACATAATTCACTGGGTACATAGTTAGTAGTGTATGTACATATTATTTGATAAATGTACTAGTGTACGTTAACTTTGATTTTATAATTGTAATTTGGGTAATTAGAATATAAAAGTATAAATATAATTTAGGTGAAGTATATAATTATATAGAATTGTACCCATTCGATTTTCAGTTTACTTTGAATAAAGTTTTAGTTTTTCAACTATGTTTCAGGTTATTTAGATATAGAATTGTAATATCATACGAATAATTTGTTAGATCTGGGTCTAGTTCTTATTTACGAATAGGTTCGTTTGATATTTTCACGTGTAATAAATACATGAATTGAATATTTTGTTTTTATATTTAAAAATTATTTTAAACGTAAATATACAAATTATTTCGATGTATATGCACATATAAAGACACAAATTACAACCCTGTACGTACAAATGTGTACGCGATATTATTAATCTTGAATTATCTTTAATGTAAAAATTAATAAATAAATTATTATTTACAATAAAAATGAAAATATGCAAGTGGGTCTTAAATGATAGATAAAATGAAGTTTAAGTAAAAGTACAAAAATAAAAGATATTTATAACATAGAAAAAAAAACTGTAAAAACTAATGAGAATAAAAAATATTAATAATAATTTTTAATTAGCTAACTGTAAACTGTACCTCCGTCCGATCATAAATAACACATCCGTACGTACTGTACACAGTTAGATGGGTCAGGGGCATTTCCGTCATATTTTGACTGATGGTTAATTGTTGGAAGGCCCGACCCACTTTGTCATATGCTGAAATAAAAACTTGGTCAAAGGCTACTGTCCATAATTTACCCTTGTTTTAAGATCCAATCCTAAAGATAGAAACGTTTTTGAGATAAATCGTTAGAAATGTATATATATATATATATTATGTATATATATAAAGGGAAAATTTCCAAAAAATCTTTACATGGGCTTTCGGTTTTTGATTTGCTTTTTACTATGCTTTAGGGTTTGATCTTTTGTAATCAACTATTTAAACCTCTCTCCTACGTGAATAGACGACATCTATTTAATTGAATTATTCAAATCTTTTAAAGCATCTATCTCTTTTGTTTCTCGGCTATTCTGTGAATCAACGAGCTACAAGTTTTGTTCTTTGTTCGGGTATTCTATGAATCAACGAACTTAGGACTTGTTACGGTTAGGTTGTGCCACAAATGAAAATAAAACTTAAAATGTAAATTTGATCGAGCGTTGAACGAGTTCAGTACAACCATTGTGGTCACACTTCTACTAAGTCACGCCGAGATTGTAGTTCGATAAGCTACTAAAACGTGTTTTTATGCAGTAAAATATGGACACTTTGACATATGATCAGAGCAAACAAATGTTGCTTCTATAACAAGTAACTCACGATCTCTCTTGTACCCTCACAAAGAAACCTCCCTTCATTCTAAGTGTAATCGACAATAAAATATCAGGATGCTCCTTCTTCCCTGGAGCTTCAACCACAAACCTCTCTAACACATCAGCGTCTATCGATTTCATCTGAATAGAAGCCATCCCATTCCCTAAACGCAGGAAACTTAAAAGGATTCTCACCTCTAAACAACCATTTGTTTCATCAATCCACCTCTCAGGATCAAACCTTTCGCAATCTTTCCCCCAAATACTCTCCATCCTCCCCATCGCATACGCATTATAGCTTATCCTCCAAGATTTCCCTATAAATGTCCCATCAAGCAACACATTGTCCTCAACACAACTCATTGTATCAACTGGCACATGTGGATACAATCTTAAAGATTCAGTTATCGCTGCATGAAGATAATTCATCAGTTTAAGATCTTCAATCCCGTAAACTTCCCTAATTTGCTTCCTTGTTCGTGCCCGAATCAATTTTAGCTCTTTTAGAATTTTATCTTCCACCTCTGGATGCATAGAGAGTAACCAAAAGAACCAGCTCAAAGCAGAGGAAGTCGTGTCACGTCCCTCGAGAATAAAACTTTATGACAATATCACGAAGTATCTCCAGAGAATTCATCTCCTCCTTGCTAATAAACCGAGAAAGCAAATCTTCCTTGTGAACGGTCACGATTAATTCTCTCAAAACTCTCTCTGATCCAATGTTAAGTTTCTTTTTAATCTTCCATAAATACGAAACCACAGACTGAAACCATTGTGATATGATCGTCGCCACCGTTTCGAAAGCACGCATGAAGTTTACACCGGCAGCTCTGTCGTCACCAATATGAATTAACGTTAAAGGCTATTTTGCAAATATTATCAAACGCAAATCTCTCCAATATGTCTTGAATATCTATCAATTTTCCGGTGGTCGCAGCTTCTTCAAACACCCGAACAAGCCTGGACGAAGAAAATTATCAGAATCTGTGATGAAATTGAAATTTTAAAAGTGAAAATGAATTCAACGGTGACGTTGCTCATGACAAATTCATGGAGAGATTTAGTACTGAATTCATAACTCGTCGTCTTCCTCTGTTTCCACCATATCTTACCGTCGGATTAAACATTCATTTTATTAAAAGTTTCGAGTCTTTACACTATATAGATACGAGTAAAGCATTACCGAAACTCGTATACAGGTCGGATCCTTATTCATTTTCGAGGAAATCATAAATAATAAACATTAACATCATTTGCAAGAGCTGTAAAATCTAAGCTGGTTGGCCTAATGATCATCTCGCCGTTTACAGATTTCCCTGCTAAGGTTTCTAATAAACAAAAAGGTAGCATCATGAGTAATCTAGAATTACTCAGTTGGTCTGGCGTCTCTATTGTTTTACCTTTACTGTTATCGGAACGTTTTAACTATACCAATAATGCCACGAATTGTGCCCCTCTCGGCTACACATGGCGCCGAGTCACGGCCAGGGACACCAAGCGCAGTCCGTTGGTCGACAGCCGTCCAGGGAGTGCTTTGGTGGCGAAAGCCATCCAGGGAGTGCTCTTGTGGCGAAAGCCATCCAAGGAGTGCTCTGGTAGCGATAGCCGGCCATGAGTCACTGCCCACCTATACACGTACCGCAAGCAGCTCTATGGCCGATCGGCAGCCACATGATTATGGCGGCCCGACATGGCCGTTTCTCAGCCAAAGAATGTTGGAGCAGCTTACCCACCTGCTTGCCGCCTCAAGCTGGTCGATGACGTAGCCGATATCTGGCCGCACCTTCGCTACACACGCTAGTCATCAGTCAAGCACACGTCCACCTCACCCTAGCTCACGTCGCCGCAGGACGCTCACACTTTGTTCACGGTCATTTACGGGCATACCACAGACGTACCACGGGCATACCGCAGACGTACCACATGCATACCGCAGACGTACCACATGCATACCGCGGACGTACGACAGGCATACCGCGGATGTACCACGGACATACCATGGACGTACCACGGGCATACCACGGACGTTCACGGGCGAACCACAGACATTCACGGGCGTACCACGGACGTTCACGGGCGTACCACGGGCAAGGTCCTTGGTTAGTTTTCTTGTCCTTAAGAAAATGCAACGACCTAACATAAGAATTCTTGTCCCGAATCTTGCCCGTCCATGAGTGATGCCTTTTTACCCATTTTGGCAATGGCCTCCGCCCAACCTACTCAAGGTGAGGGTCATTACACCGGACGTAGAGACTTTAACCATCTAGTGGCCTTGTCGGCTAAAGAGAAAGGGCAAAGCTTACACTTCAAATAGTCTTTAGGTATTCCACGGGATTGTGTAGTACTACAGATTTCTTCGAAGAGGTCGATATGATCCATAGGGTGCTCCGTGTTCAAACCAGGGAATTTGTTTTGCTTCACAAGGCCAATGATTTGAGGTTTGATCTTAAAATCTTGCCTAGGACTAGGGACTCGTAGTGCAGCTTGATAAGTAGATTTTTACGCCTACTTATATGTTGAAGTGAGGTTCAGTTCAATTCCCCTTAAACACTAACATGTCGATGCAGGTATAGGGGTTGTCAATCCAGTCCACTGTTATTGCTAGCAATCAAGATGTGTACAGAAGCAACTAAGTCAAGCCAGATTATAAAGATGGTTGGTTTCTAGTAACAATTCTAGGTCAGGATTCAAACAACGAAAATGAGAACTTTATAAGCCCTACTCGATCATTGGGTCGAGTAGAACCAACAAGCAACAAATTTAAGAACTAAAATGCAATCAACAGTGGATACAAATAACAGGTAAATAAAAGTGCAATCAGGGGGCGGGAACAAATAAATCTAAGAAGAATAGAAGTCCTAAGGATGGATTCATTGATAAGGGCAACTTTAGGGTTCATCAGGTGGCTAACATGTGAAAGGCAGATACCCCAGACGATAGATTCAAAAACTGGGTCAATCCACTCTCGTGACAGAGACCCCTATAACTCTACCACTTCCTGATCTCAACTCTCATTGATGAAACATAGCACAACAGGGTTTAAGCAACAATCTACCATATTCAATCTCTTGGTCAAGTCTACAAATCTCTAGATTCGTAGATCAGACATCCATTTGAACATCTTTTTTGGACGCTGGACGTCTATGGTCGAATTTCCACATTAGCCAGCGAAAACCGCATAGGGGCCAACGAATCCAGAAGTGATCTAACCTAATCTTAACCACCTGATTAACCTAGAGATTACCCTAATCTAATCCATCCTCAAGAACCCTTATCACTACTGAAGCAACATAACTAAGAACACAAACCCATAAATTACTGAAATCATACCAAAATGTAAATCTAAACAAGCTAAACAACTTTTCTCAAAGAACTAAATGGAAAAACGAAATAGAATAAGAGTAATTAAGTTTTGAAGATTTAAGAACACAAAGAAAAACTAAGGGATAAAAGCTAGATCCTTTGGAAAAATCCCAAAGTGATCTATTTATACAAAAATGTTGAAAACCCTAGATTCACTATAAGACAAGAGACTTGAGGCGGTGTGGGCGAGTGCTCGATCTTGGGGATCGAGTAAAGAGGTTTCTGCAAAGTTTGCGCCTTTGTGTCTATGCTCCAAGTGATCAATTGGTCGAGTAGATGCTTCTTCCTCTCCTATACGTATGCTTAGATGTCTGGTTGAGTGGAGAATGAGGAGGATCTGAAGACGCTTTGATAGATCAACAAGTCTTGTTGAGTTGGTTGCCCTTGATCGAGTAAGAGGGGCAAATAGAGGATCGAGTAAGAGGGGCGAGTAGAGCGATCAGCTACTTCTTCTGTGGCTGCCTGGATCGAGTAAACTGGTCGAGTGAATTGATGCCTCCTCTGTAGCTGCCTGGATCGAGTGAACTGGTCGAGTAGAATCCTTTTAAGCCCTTCTGCACCTGAAAACACCAAAACATGCAATATGTATGCAAGATGATCCTAAATGCTTAAGTGTGCAAAATAAGCGAAATGTGATGCAAAATGATATGAAACAATGAGTGATCACTAAGCTAAATGATGATAAATACATGTCTAAAATGAGTAAAATACAATGTTATCAACTCCCCCAAACTAATCTCTTGCTTGCCCTTAAGCAAACAAAAAAATCTTAAGTTGAAGGAAAGGTTTGAAGGTGGGATTCAAAAACCGAAGCATGCATATAGAACGGGTAAGCTCAATGTCCAGGTAGCTAATTCTAGGTTGCAAGATGATAGACCCTTACTTAAAAAATTTAGCCATACTCGTCACAATGCAACCTAACAACCTGCCTTAATCTATTCAAGCATTCACATCAACTAATTCCCTTTAACATTCATTAAGCACGATCAGTGGATCAAGCAATGCAATGGTTATGAACTCACTTGGTTTCGGGCTTAGGCTAAGAGACAAAAATGGTCCTTCTAATGATTTGGTCGAGTAACAGGGGACTCTTAGAGAAAAGATTGAGCTTCAACAGAATACTAAAGGTAAAAGTAAATGGACACATACAAGAACAGACTCCCATCTACCCAATGATATATAGTATGATAGCTCAGAAGATGATCCCAGTCCCGTAGATGTCCTAACTCTACCCTTTTTCTCATTCTTTCTCTTTTTGGTTCAAGTTCTAAGGGGTTCTTCTTTAAAACCATTCAAGAGTCTAGTGGGTTTGGTTTTATACTTTGACAAACTTAAGGCTTTTCTTCTATTCTTAGTATAGAGGGCGTTTTACCCTTTTCTTTAAATCACAATGCCTAACTCTCTTTGAATTCCAAACCCTTTACTAGACTAACACTTTTTTTTGTATCCCCCTTAAGAACTCTAAACTCTTACTCTCTTTGAATTCTAAACTCTCTTTGAACTCTAAACTCTCTCTTTTTTTCTTTTCTTTTCATTCTCATTCTCCTTCCCATTCGTTCCATAAACAATTTCAATCCCAAATACATGTCTCCACCTAGTCATAGCTAACCAAAAAAGCGTGGGCTAGGTCTACATGAAAGACTGCTCTTGTCGGCTCATACCTAACACGTTATACCAAGCTCAATCGAAAAAGACCTCACAATCACACACAA